>OLGE01000031.1_pt1 | contig 147855 bp, 98 predicted proteins | sample 1605151 | NCBI WGS metagenome assembly OLGE01 (sample SAMEA3888912, study PRJEB22519) | human gut metagenome | biome: human gut; feature: human-associated habitat; material: faeces | place: Denmark | collected 2010
ACGTGTGGATTCACAGGCTATTTTTGGCCAGTAATCCACACGTATTTTTATAACAACCTGCAAATCAATGCATTATAATCAAGGGCGTGGCACCGTCCCGCTAGGCAGATAACCGGAATGTCTTTTTATTGTTTGAAGATTTGGCAACGTACGTTTTCATGGTCTGTATCGCGCCCGGCGGAGGTGCAGCAGTGGGAGGTTCGCTCCGATCATCTCTGTCGGGCTCGCGCCCGACATCCTAGGCTTACCTTAGATAATATACTTCGACAACCATCAAAGACTTAACACATTTGCTTACCAGGCATATATTCTGAAACCGTTGTATATTCAAACCGCCAGGCTCCGAGAATTACAATCAGAGACTGGCGGTTAAGTGTATTAAAAAAAACTTAGTTTCCAGAGGCAATGATGAAGCCGAGTCCGGCGATGAATAAAAGGAACATTGCTCCTAGAAGAATATTGACATTTTTGTCTGAGCCCTTGAACTCCTTCCATATGAATACGCCCCATATGGCAGCTATCATCGGCGCGCCCTGTCCAAGAGCATAACTGATGGCAGCTCCAGCTTTGCCTGCGGCTATGTAACTGAATGCTGTTCCGAGACACCATATTGCTCCACCTAGAACTCCTACCAGATGGGTCGAAAAAGAACCTTTGAAATATTGTTTATAAGTCACGGGTTCACCGACAAAAGGCTGCTTCATAACAAATGTATTGAAAATGAAGTTACTCAAAAGTACACCAAGTGAAAAGATGAAGATAGCCGTATATGGAGTTACCATTCCTGGAGTCGGATGCTCGAAATTGCCGAGATCCATTGCCTTTGCCACAAAACGATAGAAGAAAGCCATCAGGACTCCGGCACACACAGCGAGAATGAGTCCCTTTCGGTTGCTTTCCGGGTCAACACCTTCTTTCTGAACTTTTCCTGAAGCGACACCGTTGCAAATAATTGCAACAACAATAAGTGCAATTCCAGCAAACAATAGCACAGGGTTGCCCTTAGGAGCACCAATGTAGTTCACAACCGTTCCGATTACAAGAGAAAGCCCTACACCAAGAGGAAACGCCACAGAGAGGCCAGCCAGAGAAGTCGATGCTGAAAGCAAAATATTGGATGCGTTGAAAATTACGCCACCGAGTATCACCCAGCCTATGTTGGCCACATCAGCTTGACCGAGGTCCTCAATAAATGGACGCCCCTCTGAACCGATGCTACCCATGGTAAAACAAAGAAGAAGCGAGAATAGAACCATTCCTATGACATAGTCCCAATAGAAAAGTTCATACCTCCAAGATTTTGCCGCAAGTTTCTGGGTATTGCCCCAAGAGCCCCAGCAAAGCATAGTCACGAAGCAGAATACCACTGCCAGCGAATAACTGTTGACGATAAACATATTGTTTGATTTAAGGACAGCATTGCCGGACAGGACCGACAATGCCGTTGATGCAACAAGAATACTAATCTACTTCTTTATCTTTTCCCAAGTGAAAGTAACCTCATTATCCTTATCCATTCCGGTAGTATCAGTTTCATTCCATACGCCATAATATTTGGTTTCTTTTGTAACGAGCCCGTTGGCATCATACTCATATGTGTACACGGCTGTCTTTTCAGCCATGACATCACCGAAATTGTGCCAAACACAAGCTTCCATAAGATTTACAGAAGTGTTTCCGAAAAGACGTGCTTCCCAAGCCCATCTCTTGAAGCCCAGGTCTTCCGCCCAATGAGTCTGGATACAACCGATATTAAGTTTGTCAAGATAAGTGGCATCCTTCATTCTCCAGAAGTTGTTCTTGTCGTCAAAACGCGTCCAATAAAGTATGTTTCCGTCAGAAATGGACTGAGATGTGCACTGCACGCCGTCTTTTGTGCCCTTAATCATATAGCCGTCTGCATCATACTCAATAACCCACTTGTGGTCAGCATTCTCAACAGCAGTAGCAAAACCCTTGTTATTGAGAGTCATCGTGTACTCAATCACATCATTATCCTTGATGGTGAGTTTGTTGCCGCTGTATTCAAACACGCGGTTGTCATCCTTGCTCACAACAGAAGCCACCTTACCGTCAGAATTATAATTGTAAGTGTAGCCGGACATGGTTTTTACCCTCCACTCACGCTCGATTTTCACAGAGCCGTCGCCATTACCATCATTTTTCTTGTCGTCCTTCTCACAAGAAATGAAGGACATTGTCACAACTGCCATAGCAGAGATTGCAAAAAACTTTTTCATGTTTTACGTGTTTTAAGATTATTAATAAATGAAGTTATTTTTAAGAATCACTTAATAAGTCAAGTATGACTTAAGTTTGGACAATTCACGAAGCCTGTCCTCTGCTGCGTTTCCACTACCGTCAATCACCCGATATTCGAAAGTTGCTCCAGACCGTTTACAAGAGCGGTAAAGATTGTCCATTCCCAAATAAAACGGAGAATCATCCGTTTGTGCAAAATACCATCTTTGATCTTCTTCCGTCTCAAATTCAGGCACAAAAGCATCTGCAAGAGCAATCCACACGAAATTATTTCTCAATTCAACAGCATCTTCTCCAGCCTCTCTGAAAGCAACAACCGCTTTTGAAGACATACTATATTTTCTCGTATATGTTTCAATCCACGCTTCTGCACTTTTTTCAGTAAGATCGCAAGGAAGAAAAATGAAGTTAGCCTTAGTGTTGGGTGTGTAAACCACCGACATGGCATTCTTCACGTCTTCCTCAGACAAGCCTTTATAAAAGAAGAACACACCGACACCATTGCCTTCTGATGCATAAAGCGAAGACTTCAAGCTATTGTCTTCTCCGAAAGATACATCCTGCTTCGAATAAGTTGGACGACTGCACTCCGGCCATGATGCCGCACGATTCATACAACAATCCATCCACGGGAGAACTTCATTGAGCGCATCCATCCAATAGGAAGACGAATGAGCGCCATTTTCCACTCTAAACTCGTGGGCAAAATTTCTGTCTCGAAGTATCACGTGAAGTGAATCATTTGCGATCAGCAACTGTTCCTCGTCATCTCCACAGGTAAAGAACCACTCTACACGTTCCAACTGAGGACGGTTGGCATCACAGAACTGTCTGTATGGATTATGATCAATATAATAATCCGTCAACCTTGCCGCACCAAATTGTCCCACACCTCCGAAAATTCGTCCCCACTGACCGTCCCAACCGCTCCCCGATTCAGTCATATACTGCGCATCTGTTCTGAAAGACATACTCAATGGAGCACTGCAAGAAAACAACTCCGGATGTTTTTCAGCCAAAATCATCGCGCCGAAACCACCCATAGAATAGCCGGTTAAAGCCCTGTGTGCACGATCAGCGATAGTGCGGAAAGACTTGTCGACGTGAGGCACCAGTTCTTGGACGAACATATCCATATAATTATATTTACCATTGTAGTAGTTGCAATAGTATGAATTGTAGCCGGCAGGAAAAATGTAAATCATTTCGCTGAGTCCATTTTTCTCGAGAGCCTGAATCCGGGCATTGGCGTGAAGATAATTCCCATTCCAAGAAGTATGGTTATCACCATATCCGTGAAGCATATAGACAACAGGATAGCGTCTGTCAGCATCGTCGCGGTAACTCTCGGGCAAGAGCACTCCAAACTTGACATCCGTGCCCAATATATCGCTATGCATCACAATCTCTTGAGTATAGCGCTGAAAAGGGCCTAGATGGTCCGGAAGGATGCGCTTGGAACTGCATCCCATAGCACTTATAAAGAGAAGAGCCAGCAAAAAAAGAATTCCGTTTAACCTATTCATCTTTATCATAAATTACCATTTCCTGTGCATTAATTTCAAAATCCGGATGAGGATTGAGAAGTTTCAGTACCAGCCTATGATTTCCGCTATCAAAACAGTATCTCGAAAATATCTCGTATTTCCTCGTTATGTAGTCATATGGCATAGTGAATTCCTCCACCAGGCCTCCATCAAGCCAAGACTGAATGTGCGCCTGATACGCATCATCGCTATGTCCTGTCTTAACTACGCTACCCTCGACAACAATAGAGTTGCCATCAAATTTCAGTTCCAGCGAATCGGCAAAGTGCTTTTTCAGCACAACTTTCCCCACTGGTCGAATGCCTTGGAATGACTGTTCCCACGCCACCTGATGAGGAGTCTGAACATTGAACGAAATGCCTAGTTCAGAAACAGAACCTCCATTGTCGGCAACAGCCGTCTTAATCAGATCCATATTCTTGGCACAAGTTTCATCAAGGCTTAAACTCGTGTAAGGAAATGGTATGGATGATATTTTCTCCGCAGCTTTTCTATACTTTTCAGGAATGGCCTTATAACCTTTCATAACTCCGAGCACACCTGCCGCTGAGGCCGGATTACAGTCGGAATCCTGACCACAACGAGTTGCAATATCCATAGTTCTTTCGAAATCACCTTCTCCATAGAGCAGTCCCATAACCACATAGGCAGCGTTAATAACCGCGTCAATGTTAAACCCGTTCCATACACCTTCAGGACACCCGATATCGAAACTGTGAAGCTTATCGATCTCAAACCAAGCCTGTTTCCAATCCCTAGGATATTTAGAGTGCAATTTGATTACATCATCAATACAAGAACGGAATTTCGTTCCTTCAGGAATAATCTTCACAGCCTCTCTGACCAAAGTGGGTATATCGTTGCAAATATAGGCGAGAGAGTAGAGTGAACTGATAAAGACACCGCCATACCACCCGTCCCCATAATTCATAATATGCCCTATACGATCACAACACTCCGACGCAGAATTCAACATACCAGGATAAAGCATTCCGATAAAATCTGCTTCAATCTGAAAATCGATATCATCAGCATGTGGATTATTCTTCCAATGACCAGATTCCGGAGGCATTATCCCGTTGAGAATATTGTAGCGGGCTGCTTGGTTCGCATGCCAAAGCTTGTAATCAGCATTTGCAAATTGCTCCGCATAGAGTTCGACAGGAGCATCAAGTCCGTTTTCAGCCATCACCTCAAGAAATGTCAAGTCCATATAAACATCATCATACAGACCCGGATCCTCAATGAAAGTATCGTAGATATAGTTGTCGTACCATATTATAGGCTGGTTATCCTGAATCAAACCGCCCTTGAATTTAAATTCTGTCGGACCGCCGTATGTACAGCCTATGGTCTGAGCAAACCACCCGCCACGAATTTTGTCGGCTAGCACATCTTCCGAGAGAGTAACAGTATTCCCGTAAGGCATAACAGTTTTTCCGCTGCATGACACAGCAAGAAGAGCCACAAGAATATAATGAAGACCTTTATTCATTTTTAAATATATTTTAAGCCAACAATCTTAATTGTGATAATAAGGATCGGTTAACGGATGTTCCGAATAATATTGAATTGCATTTATGCGTAACAGATATGTCTGTGGACGAGGATTACGCCAAATCATCTTGACAGTGTGATGGCCCTCATCCATTCTGTATTTCCACGCAGGCTCCAACTTTCTGGACGTTCCTCGCATTGGAAGGATTGAGACTTGATCTAGTTTTCCATCAATCCAAACCTCGATTTCTGCCACATAGTCGTCATTCTGCTCCGCCATTGCGAAAACTTCCGAGCCAACATGTTTCTTTGAGACCCTGTCAGCATAGTCTCGGCTTATTCCGCGAAGACAAACAAGATTTCCCCAAATACAGAAACCGTTTCCATTGAAATCAAATTCATATTCCTTTTCCATCCATACGTCCTTCTGATCGCGAAAGATAGGATATGTATCAGTAAAATTCTGTTCAAGAACAAGTCCATCTATGGGATACTGCGGAATCTGGACAGCATCGGCAGTAACATTTCCTCCATTTCGAGATATCAGTTCAAGTGCGTGTTTAAAGGAATAATCCGAACCTTTTGCCAAAGACACATCAGTTCCCTCAAAATCTTTGTCCCAGATTTCCTCAAGCGGAAGTTTCCAAAAATCAGGAATCGCTTTCTTCCCATACATTACGCCCAATACGCCACCAACTGTAGACGGATTGCAATCACTGTCCTGTCCGCAACGTGTGGCAATCTCTATTGATTTCGCAAAGTCGCCATCACCATATAGAAGCCCCATGGCAACATATGCGGAATTCAGTTTCGCATCAATATCAAAACTTAAGAATACTCCCTTCGGACAACCGGTGTCTGAGCCCCATTTTTTCAGAATCTCAAACCAAGTCTGTTTCCAGTCATTCGGATAAATCTTATGCAACTTGCGGACATCGTTCACACACTGCCAGAAACTGCTCTCCTGAGGGATTCCCTCTAGAGCTGCGTCAAGTATGTCGGACGGCTTGCGAAGCACAAACGCGGCAGAATATAGTCCGGCCACAAATGCTCCGCCATAGAATCCGTCACCACTATTCATTATGTGTCCGACTTTGTCGGCAATGTCAAGAGACTTATTCACCATTCCTGGAGACATCAACCCAATAAAATCAGATTCTATCTGAAAATCAAGGTCATCCGCATGAGGATTGTTCATCCAATTTCCTGACATCGGAGGCATCACGCCCTGACGGATATTATAGCGTCCGGCTTGATTCGCGTGAGCAAGGTGATAATCAGCATAGGCGAACTTCATTGCCAGTTCGGAAGCTGTACAATCCAGCCCATATTCTTCAAATGCTTCAGCAAAAGTAAGGTCATTGTAGATATCATCAAATAGTCCAGGTTTGCGTTCCCACCAATATTTAACATATCCCTCTCCCCAAGAAATCGGCTGAGAGTCAGGAATAAGTGTCCCCTGATGCTTGAACTCCGTTGGAGCGCCATATACAACACCGATGGTCTGTCCGGCCCAACCTCCTTCGATTCTGTCCCGAAGTTCATCCTTGGACATTGTCACCAGCCCGGTCACTTCCGGCTTGGCAGACTCGTAAACTTCAATTTCAGACACCGATATGAAAGCAGAAACATCCTTGGTGTATTTATGCCAATGCTTCTCGACATGGTCGTCTCCAATTACCCTGACACCACGTGAAGTGACGGGCCGAAAACTGAACAGAAACTCCGCATTATGAGGCTGAATAAACACCACGTCGCTCTTCGGAAGTGCAGGAGAGACAGAAGAAGTGACGGGAATCCAATCGCCTTTTTCATCAAGAACCTCAATTCTCATATTTTTATACCAACCGCCAAATTCCTCAAGACAACCATAACGAAAGGCCAATTTGTCAAAAGTTCTCGTTTCATCCCAAGTATAGCCGAACCAATCCTGCCTTGGAGCATTTGATTTTGACGACAGCGAGCAGAAAACCGAGCCAGCCCCAGAAAGGACTCCATCATTTATGACATTGACGCTATCCGCATAGTATGCTCTGGAATTTGTAAGCCAGCAAGAATCCATAACCTCAAAATTAGTTTTCTTTACTGATGCCACGACCTTTCCCTCAGGAGCAATATTACGTCCGCGAACGGTAATGACAAAATCCTTGGTGATTGTTTCCTTGCCATCTGAAAGCGACAGTTTGATTTTCCAGTCACCTTTCTTTGATGTAGTGCCGCTAAGACGTCCGTCATTGAATTTCAGTCCATCAGGAAGAGTCCCTTCGACAAGCTTCCATTTATACTGCCTGTTGGAAACGCAACTGAAGTCATAATCCACAGGCTCTCCGCATACGATACGCGGCTGAGGTCCGACACAAAATTCAAGAGGCGCATGAAATTTAGCTGCCGTGTTAACAACAAGATACTTGACACCGTCACGCATTTCGACACGTCCACCATTTGCCACCGCGACTTTCGCTGCGATTTCCACGGTACGGTCAATCATATCATCGATAGATGCATCCGGAAGATCATATCTCGTCACATTTATATATCTGTCATTGAATGGCTTTGTCCAATGTTCAAAAGGCATTGACCACTCTTTAGGAACACTTTCTCCGCCATTTATCACTCCCAATATTCCGCAAGTTGTCGCAGTTTGATTGTCCGCGTCAAAACCGAGGGCACAGCCAATGTTTAGAGTCTTTTCAATATCCCCATTGCCATATAGAAGGGCAAGCATACCCATAGCACCATTAAGGTTTGCATTCCAGATTGTTTTCGTGAAAGATGGCTCTTCATCATAATACTTTTCCTTTATAAAAGCCCTCGCATCGTGCCAATCCTCGGGATTCTCATCATAAAGACGCATGCATTCACGTACCGTCTTCGCAAATTTGTCATCAGCAGGAAGATAATCAAGAGCACCTTCCATTAGTTTTCTTATGTCCGATTCAAAGAACGCAGCTGAATACATGGCACCATAGACAACCGTCGGGGAAGTTGCCCATGAGTCGCTGGTAATGCGTGCAGCCCAATCTGAAATACCCGCTGCATAAGAAACCATTCCAGGAGCCGTATATGACCAAATTTCATTTATAAGTTGCGGATCAATCTGAAACCAATGAGGGTTATTTGCCTCTGTTCCCGTAAACGGAGGCGTAAGTCCGTAATGCATTGCTCCGAGGGCTGCCCTATTGGCAAGCCACACTCTGTCTCTAATGTGGTACATCCAGCCCTCTCGCATTTGTTCGTAAGTCGGATGCACTCCATATTTCTCCATCATAAGCAAGTACATATATTCCACATCCGTATCATCGTCTGAGAATGCGCCATCAACCGCAGTCATCTTACGCATAGCCTTATTCCACACGAATGGTCCCTCTCCAGGTTGCTCAACAAACTTGTTTTCATACTCAAGTCCGTAGATATTTCCCACCATCTGTCCTAGCCAAGCCCCTGCAATCTTGCTTCTGAGCTCATCAAAAGATATCGCCTTTTCGTTTTCAGAAGTGCAAGTGCAACTGGCCATACAAAGGAGAGCCAAGGCAAATAAAAATATGATTTTCTTTTTCATATGACATTATTTGTTATATCCGTTATTCTGAATAAGATTAGGATTATCGCCCATCCTTAAATCAGGAATCGGTAAAAGTTTCATATAGTCCTCGCCTTCGGGCTTTGCCCACCATGACTTTGTATATTTACCGAAACGAATCAAATCCTGACGAGACCATCCTTCAAGGGCGAGTTCGTGCTGACGCTCTAGCAAAAGGTTGTCAAGTGTAAGTTCTGATGCGCTCATAGGGGCGAGTCCGGCACGTTCCCTTATGCGGACAAATTCCGAAACAGCGGCAGCTTCAACTGTCTTTCCCTGACGGACAAGTGCTTCAACATACATAAGCACCACATCGGAATAACGCATCAGATAGAAATCATTCTCCATAGATATCCTGTAAGAACTCAATGTACCGTCGGTCTGATATGGCCACTTGATTATTCTTGCTCCCTCAAAACGACCGATGCCTGTGACATATTTGCCATCATCAATCGGCGAGCCTGACAAAACATAATCTTTCATTACCGTACTCTGATTACCAGAAGCATCTATCGCCACTTCTTTGTACTGATATTTCGTCCCGTCAGGATTGTAAACCTGCCCGAAAAGCCATGTATCAGACTTTCTGGTATCCCCCGGTTCATAAGAGTCAAAGAAATCCGGCTGAGCTATAAGGGAGCCATTCCATGTATCACCTATGTTGAAAGCCTTCTGAAGATCGTCATTAAAAGTCATCACATAGATGTAGAAAGCATAATTGGTATAGACGCTGCTATGAGGAATGGCAAAAATTGCCTCCGGACCATTCTCATTGTTAATCGCGAAATTTGCAGAATAAGTAGATGCAAGTTTATACTGTCCTCCTGTCATTATATCTGAACATATTTTTTCAGCTTCCTCATAACGAGCAACACCGGTCCACTCCTCTGAATTGAGATAAATTTTGGCAAGAAGGAACTGCGCAACTCCTTTGGTAACCCTCCCGTAAGTCAACGATGAAACATTTTCGTCAAGAATGTCAATATTCTCCTTGATTTCATTCTCAATGAACTTGAGCATAAACTTGCGGTCCTTTTGCTCAGGATAACTTGTTTGTGTCTTGTCTATCGAGAACGGCACATTTCCCCAGCAGTCCACGGCAAGAAGATAGTAATAGGCACGTAAGACCTTTATTTCAGCTGTACTCTTCAGCACCAGATCCGTCTGCTCTTTCACCCTCTGCAATTCGTATATCGCGTCATTGCAAGCGGCAATACCGTCAAAGCAGAAATCCCATCCGCAGCGTACCAGCTTGTTTCCGGCCGGAATTGAATGTCTCTGCAGTTCGCTATACCTTGATTCCGCCCAACTGCCATTGTATGCTCTCGGGATTGCCGCTTCATTGGAAAGTTGGAATATCAGAGTCAACATACTCTGCTCGGATCCCCAACTCTGTAATGCAGTATAAGGTCTAGAAGTGTATAGAGCGACATTTGCATCGTCGCTGAGAAATGTATCTTTTGGAATCTGGGAATATATTTCCTCTTCCAAATTTGTGCAGGATACGGCAACCATTGCCGCAACCGCAGATATTGTGAAAAGACGTTTCATCTCCTTAGAATTTAATACTTGCACCTAATGTGAATACTCTTGTTCTCGGGTAATAACTCAATCCTTCAATTCCCGGAGTCAAACCACTTCTCTTGACTTCAGGATCAACTCCTTTGTAACCCGTGAGCACAAAGAGGTTCTGACCAGTCAACGAAAAACACAGACTCTTCACGAAATTTCTGTTCTTCAAAGGGATATCATAACTCAAAGTCAGGTTGTCAAGTTTGAGAAATGATGCATCCTCAAGATATTTAGAACAATATACCACCTTCCCAGTGTATTCTGGCTCATCAAGCCATGTTCCGAGAACATTTTTCAAACCAAGTTCATTTACACACTCATAAACAGCCCTCATTTGATTGAAAGCCTTACCTCCAATGGATGCACGGAAAGTAGCGCTCAGGGTAAAATCCCATAATTTCAGGTTGTTGCTCCACCCAAGGTCGCACACAGGGTAGGCACTTCCAAGTTTCACCCATTCTTTCTCGGTTGCCTGCTTTACCTTTATCGTTCCACTCGCTCTAAGACCATCATATTCCGGCCCATAGAAAGAACCGATACTCTCGCCTTCAATCAGACGCTGACAGTAGCAGCCAAGAGGTGTATTGAGCCATCCGATACGATATTCCTGACCGGAGAATTCTTCGTTAGTAAAAGAGACCAGTTTATTCGCATTGTGGGCGAAAGTGAGAGTCGTAAGCCAGCTAATATTCTTCGTCTTAACAGGTATTCCACCGAGAGTCAGTTCAATACCGCTATTGCTAATTTTTCCAACATTCGTAAATAGTGTAGAATAGTCGTAAGGAGGGACCGGCACCGTGTAGTTATAAAGAAGATCAGTGGTAAGACGATAATAATAATCGACAGTTCCGCTGAGACGTCCATTGAACAAGGAGAAGTCCATACCTACGTTGTACTCAGTTTTTTTCTCCCATGAAAGATTAGGATTGGCATTGCTTGCAGGGGCATAGGCAGTTGACCATTTACCGTCATAGTAGAAGTTTCCACTGGTTTTGACGAGGAAAAGTGACTTGTAGTTTTCAAAGTCCTGATTTCCGGTCATTCCGAAACCCGCACGCAACTTGAGGTCGTCAAGCCACTTCACATCTTTAAGGAAGTTTTCTTGAGAGATTCGCCAACCAAGGCTGACTGCCGGGAACCATCCCCATTTGTTATTCAATCCGAAACGACTAGATCCGTCACGGCGCAATGAAACAGAAGCTATATACTTTTCATCATAATTATACATCACCCTTCCGAAAAAAGCAATATAGCGGTTAGCTTCTCTGTATGAATCAAGACTGGCATTACCGCTAAGCAGAGCCTTGCCGCCACCAAGATTGTTCACACCGAACCAATCTGTATCAAAGTCGTAATTTCCTGCGGAAGAACTGTAAGAATCATGCTGCTCGTAAGAATAACCGAGAACCGCCTGAACAGAATGTTTGCCAAATTTCCCGCCATATTGGACAGTACTCTCATACTGAATGTCGCAAGTTCTTGAGTTAGAAATCTCTGCCGAGCCGTTCAGTCCCCATTCGCCAGGATAATATTTGGTCTTATAGTCCGTATAACGGCTGTTCTCAGTCGTCCACGCAACGAAATTATCCCATTTCAAACCCTTCACAGGCAATATATTCAAGGTTGCCCGTCCGTTTGCAGAAACTGCATCCACATCATAATTGCTCTTTCTTTCGTTAAGCATGGCTACCGGATTATAATAGTCCATTGAGGAAACCGTGTAATAACCGCCATGTTCCGTATCTGTCTCATCATAAATAGGTTCTGTGGGATTATGAAAGAACGCTTGACGGAAAATTCCGGTACGGGTACCCTCGTATTTACGTTTTCCATAACTCAGATTATAGTCAAAAGAGAGCCAACCTTGTAGGGCATCCTGATGAACATTGGTCTTGATAAGATATTTTTCCGCATTGTTGTTCTTGAGAAGACCCTGATTCTGCTCAACATTCAAAGTCGTTCTGTGAGAGAACACATCGGAGCCTCCTGCAACAGCAAGAGAGTGTCTGTGTGAGAATGGTGTCCTCGTAACTTCCTTGAACCAGTCTGTCTGCGCCCCATAAAGAGAAGATGATAACGCCGGTTTATAATTCTCGATTGCATACTTAAACTCTTCTGCCGTCATTGGAACCGCCCGAGAAAGTACAGACTGTACAGAAGCCTGTGCATCATATTCAACAGAGGTCCTTCCCGCCTTTGCTCTTTTTGTAGTTATGATTATGACTCCATTAGTTCCTCGAGTTCCATAAATTGCAGCAGCAGAACCATCCTTAAGGACATCTATGCTCTCAACTTCCTGAAAGTTTATGCTCCGTATATCGGCACCACTGACACCGTCGATAATAACAAGCGGTCCCTGACCTGCTGACAGTGTATTCGTTCCGCGAAGAAGAATCTCCATTGAGGCATTAGGATCCGCACCATTCGGATTCGTGATTGAGAGGCCAGCGACTTTTCCTTGCAATAGGGCAGATGCATCCGCAAATGCACCCTTATCGAAATCCTCCGACTTAAGGCTTGTAACCGAACCTGTAATTTCCTTTTTTGTGGATGTTCCATAACCGATAACAACTGTCTCGTCCAGCATTGTTGCTGCAGAAGGCGTAAGAGTCACGTCATATACTTTTGAATTTGTAACTGTCACGTCAGAATCGTCATACCCGAGATATGAAACCCGAAGAGTCTCACCTTGGGCAGCATCAATTGAGAATTGACCGTCGATATCGGTAATGGTATATTTCTGAGTACCCAGAACAACCACGGTAGCACCTGTCATCGGATTTCTTTTTTCATCCATGACAGTTCCATTCACCTTCCCGGACTGCGCATAGGCATAATTCCACACACAAAGCAAGGATAAGGTTGCAGACAGAATCAAGACAAATCTTTTCATTTTAACTTCCAGATTAGATGGTTATTATTCTACAATTTCTTTCCTATATGGTATTGAAGGCTGAGCCCCCATCCGAGTGACAGAAATGGCAGCAGCCTTCGCGGCAAATCTGCAGGCATCCTGCAAATTACGTCCTTCAGAGAGAGCAACACAGAGAGCACCATTGAATGTGTCGCCTGCTGCCGTTGTATCAACAGCTTCCACCGGGATAGACGGAACGATACCACGGAATTTTTGGGAGAACACATAGGCTCCCTTCGAACCGAGAGTTATCACCACATTTTTAACACCTCTGGCAACGAGAGCCTCAGCAGCCTCAGCAGCCTCCTGTTCATTTGTAACAGGAAGACCCGTAAGCAGCTGAGCTTCAGTACGGTTAGGGGTAATCAACCACAGTTTTGAAAGCAAAGCATCTGAAAGACTGGCTGCAGGAGCCGGATTGAGAACTATTCTGGTGCCAGCTTCAACAGCCTTGGAAGCGGCAAATTCAACGGTTTCCATCGGAGTTTCCAACTGCATCAGAACAAAATCTGCAGAAGAAATTTCAGCAACTGCGGCATCAACTTCATTTTGGAGAAGTTCAGAATTTGCTCCCGGAGCAACAACTATCACATTCTCCGCTTGAGCATCTACAAATATCGATGCGACTCCAGATGGTACACCTTCCTTAACTGTGATGAAGGAAATATTCATTCCTTCCCTACGGTAGTTATCAAGTGAGTTCTGACCAAAAAGATCATCTCCCACACACGCGACAAAAGTAACATCAGCACCAAGTCTCTGCGCTGCCACAGCCTGATTTGCACCTTTTCCTCCAGCAGCCATCATAAACTTGCCGCCGAGAACCGTCTCCCCTGGTTCAGGTATGCGCGAAGTATTGATTACAAGATCAGTATTCGCACTCCCTATCACTACGATTTTTCCCATTTTGCAATTTGTGTTATAATTATCGGTTACTTTTCGACATTGCAAAGAATCCATGTCTTTGCACAATCGTTTGCGTAAATATATTCACGATATTTTCGAAATTATACACAGAAACTATATTTTTTGATGAAAAAAGTCAATATTTTTGCGCAAACAGACCAAATTCATTGCGCAATCGAAATGCGTCACCAACAAAAACAAGCAAAAGAAATAACCACACGTATGAAAACCACACTAGAAACAATTGCTCAAAAAACAGGGTATTCAACATCCACTGTATCAAGAGTTTTGACTGGAAAGTCGGAAAAATTCAGAATTTCTGAGAGTGCTAAAGAAACCATCCGAAAAACAGCGACTGAACTCGGATATACACCTAACATTATAGCACAAAATCTGCGCAACGGAAAAACTGAAACAATAGGTCTTGTTGTACCAGATATGTCAAACCCATATTTTGCCGAAATCTCTAGTGTTATTGTTGCTGAAGCTAAAAAGCACGGATACACGACAATAGTTACAGATACAATGGAAAACGAATCTTCTCAAAAAGATTCTGTTTGCGCGCTGGTTTCCAGAAAAGTTGAGGGAATGATAATAGTTCCTTGCGGTGCAGCCCCCGATTATCTTGAGGACCTCAACAAACGGGTCGCACCCATCATCCTTGTGGACAGATACTTTGAAAATTCTTCACTTCCTTTTGTAGTGACAAACAACTGGCAGGGAGGCGTTGATGGAACGAACATTCTCATAAGAAACGGGCACAGAAAAATAGCTTGTATTCAGGGAAATCTAGACTCCATGCCTAACAGAAAAAGAACTGAAGGGTATTTGTCCGCACTGAAAAACGCAGGATTGGAGGAGTTTCAACAAATTGTCGGAAATGACTTCACAATTCAAAACGGATACATTGAGACAAAACTGCTTCTAAGCAGTTCAAACAAACCGACAGCAATCTTCGCGCTCAGTAACACCATAGGACTTGGAGCTATTCGTGCCATCAGGGAAGCCGGTCTGAAGATTCCTGATGACATATCTCTGGTATCTTTTGACAACAACATCTATCTAGACTATTTCGTTCCGGCTGTCACACGCATCGGACAAAGGGTCGAAGAGATGGGACGTATGGCGGTGAAACTTCTCATAGGAAGCATTCGGAGTCAACGCCCGCTCAATTCACAAATAGAACTCTCCACAGAGACCATTCTACGAGATTCTGTCGGACCTCCAAAACATTAAGTCACCGCAATTGCCTTCTAAGGTCCAAGCATAAACAATTCTTCAGCTACTTGGTCGTAACAAAAACAAGCAATGTTTTGCTTCCCGGCAGCCTCTTACGAGTCGTCTATTGTCTTTCCCAAGAAAAGCAAGGCAGGAATGCAACCATGTGAATTCACCATCCGACCCGAGAATTAGGACATTACAGCAGGCGCCATTTGCTGATTTCGCGGCTGAGGACCTCGTTCAGAGGAGTCATGGACGGGCGGGAGGAGGAGGGTTTGAAGAGGCGGAAGAAACTTGAGGATGCGGATGCTGCTGAAGAATCAGAAGCATCGAGATTGTCTATCCAGGCGCGATATTTCATGGCATCGGGTGAACCGAGGTCGATGAGATGACGGATATTGCTGAGACAGAGACGCTCCAGGAGGGCATGGAAACGGGGGCCGTGATTCGGCTCCTTGAGGTGACATAGTTCGTGGAGAAGAACGTAGTCGCAGAGGGGTTCTGGAAGACGGATGAGATTGAGGTTCAGATTAATGTTGCCGGCACGGGAACAGCTTCCCCAGTTGGAAGAATTATGCTTGATGGTCACCTTGTGAAAATGGAATCCATACTGGTCGGAAAAATACGAAAGTTTCTGAGGCAGAAGGATTTTCGCTTCCTCACGAAGCACCTCGACAAGGACATCCCTAAGGGCCTTCTGAGAAACGACATTCGGCGCCGAAAATCCGGAACCACTATGAGCTGACGGACTGACAGGGCCAGTAGCCTTATCACAGAAACCTTGTCCTTGAACATCAGAAGCGTGTCCAAAGTAGCCTGAGACATCACCTGAAACGGAAGAAGGCTTCACCACGGAGGCGGCACAAGAAGGAATCACACCATCATTGACCTGAGCCGATGGAGGCAGTTGGAAACCGGCGGGAACTTCGATGATACGGATATGTGTGGGCTTGTCGAGGCTGAGCCACAAGCGGCCGCTGTCCTGAGGATTGTCAATGACAGACGTGCGGATCCTGAAACTCAGTTTTCCAGCCGAAGCCGCAGAAGGCAAGACCGGAGGAACCTCTCCGGAAGGACGGAAAACAATCTGGGACAAGAGGGTACGCATGACGAAGCCATCATGAATCTGCGCACTGGCATTGACCTTTTCCTGCTTCCTCAACGCCTCACGAACCCAGTCCCGGCGGGTATTGAGATAATCAATGCCATCCTGCAGGGTGCGGGAATACGGGACGGTTACAGAAATGCGGCAGCCTGTCCGCCCCTCAGAAGCACGGACACGGATACTGATTGAACGGCTGCGGGAATTCTTCCGGACCATTATCGGCCCGAACTCCCTATCTGTAAAAATCCTGTTCAGAATCATCGCCAAATCACTCTGTGGCATTGGACTGGAGAACCGATACCGCCTGTCCGATAGACAAGGCATCCTCCACACGGAAACCACCGGTACGAGTCCTGCGCAAGCCGTCAAGATGGGCACCGGAGCCGAGAGCCTCCCCGAGGTCGCGAGCCAAAGCCCTGACATAAGTACCTTTGGAGCATGCGACACGGATGTCCGCATGAGGCAGCCCCAGCGAACTATTGTCAGTCACATTGATACGGCTGTTGCGGAGATTCACCGAGCCGTCGGGATTAAGAAGTCCCGTGTCGCACTGTTCGAGACTGTCGGCAGGAATGCCGTCAGGACAGAAACGGATAAGGTCAATGTCAATGATATTGATGAGTTGCTTGCTTAGCGTCTCCACGGCTGAATGGTCGAAGCCGACAGCCTGACCTTCGGAAGCGGAAGCCTCCGCCGCACTGGCATTTACCTCAGCCTCGACCTGCTCCGCCTTCTGCTCCTGCATCCGTTTCCACTCCTTGCGGGCAAGTTCATAGGCACGCACGCCATCCACAGACTTTGCGGAGAAAAGTGGGGCGACCTGCTCCTGCTCGCCAAGGAATCCAGGAAGCACGCGGCGGAGAGACTCCTCACTCACGCCATCTACAGGATACCTCGCGTCAATCTCCTTTTCCAAGTCATAAGACGGAGTCGTGGCGCCGAACGTTATTCCCGCAACGTACTCTTTCTCATGCTTCTGCAGGTCCTCGGCAAATTTCGTGGCCTTACCGATGCATACCAGCAGCACACCGGTAGCCAGCGGGTCCAGAGTGCCGGCGTGACCGACTTTCAGATTCTTCTTATGGAAATGCCTGCATGCACACCATTTGACCTTACGGATGACATCAGCAGATGTCCAGCGGTAAGGCTTGTCTATAGGAAGAATAATCCCCTCCGGATAATCATCAATGTTTCCGGAGAGGACCAATCCATTTATATTTTCTTTGCTTAAGATCAATGCCATCAGCGATAGATAACCGTTAAGTAAATCTGTCAGAATCCGTCTGCAACATCCAGACGATACCGGATGTTACAGACAGTGCAAAAAATTAGCGACAAGCTATTTTCTCGATGCGTCTTTCGTGACGTCCACCCTCAAAAGGAGTCTCAAGCCATACCTTGGTAATCGCCTGAACCATTCTGAAAGAAATGAAACGGGCAGGCATCACGAGGACATTGGCATTGTTGTGGGCCTTTACCAGACGTCCGATTTCAGTACCCCATGCAAGACCGGCACGAATTCCCTGATGTTTGTTCAGAGTCATAGCCATTCCATTGCCTGTACCGCACATTGCAATTCCACAATCAACCTTGCCACTTTCAACAGCCTCAGCCAAAGGATGCGCAACATCCGGATAATCCATGCTCTCAGTAGAATGAGTGCCGAAATCCTCTACTGCATAACCCATCTTTTCAAGATAAGGAATGAGACGACTTTTGTAGTCAAAACCAGCGTGGTCGCTGCAAATACCGATTGTCATAAAAACAAACTTTAACAATGAATAATTTATGGTTGGAACTCCTGTGTCGAGTTCACTAGTAGCGAACTATTCCCTGCCCAATCTCTCTCCGGCATAAGCCATACGGGCCTTGAACTCATCCTTGCCGATAAACGAAAGGATATCAGCGATTCCGAGGCCGCTGGCAGCTCCTGTAATAGCCAGACGGATGCAGTTCATGACCTTGCCCATAGGCCAGCCCTGCTCGCGGATATAATCTTCAAGATATGGTTCAATGTTTTCCTTCGTGAATGCGCCATCGAATCCGCAGACATGCTCAGTCACCTGATATGCAGGCTGATAGCCTTCGGGTTTCCAGAACTTGTCGGAATCTTTCGCCAGGAACGGAGCCGTAAGCGTATCGTCATAAACCTTTGCACGAGGGTCAGCGGCACGTCTCGGGTCAGCCGGCTTGGCAGCCTCTGCCGCAGCACCTGACTTGACACCGTATTTCTCATATTCGAGCGGTGAAACGAACAGGCAGGATGCATTCAGCCAGATATCCTTGACGAAAGAAGCCCTTTCCTTAACAAAAGCGACAACGTCATGGACATATTCCTTAGTAACGATATGATTCTTGAAGTCAACGCCTTTGCCGGCGAACTGCGCGCCTGCCGCCAATGCACATGCAGGACACTCCACGACTTTGATTCCGTGCTCCTCGAGAACCGGAACAAACAGGTCAGTGAGTTCGTCGTCGGACTTCATGCGGAGATACTCCTTGTTGTACCACTTTGCCTTCTCAGGATTGAAACGGGCGCCGGACTTGATGACGCGGTCGAGAGAGAAGACCTTTACAAGTTCATCAATGCTGAAAATCTCCTGCTCGGTTCCAGGATTCCATCCGAGCATTGCAAGCATGTTCACAAATGCTTCAGGGAAATAGCCGTCCTCACGGTAGCCGTGGGAAACCTCACCTTCGGCATTGACCCATCTGAGCGGGAAGACAGGGAATCCGAGCCTGTCGCCGTCGCGTTTGCTGAGCTTACCTTTTCCGTCAGGCTTCAGAAGGAGTGAAAGGTGCGCGAAACGCGGCATCGTCTCTTCCCATCCGAAAGCTTTGTAAAGCATATAGTGGAGAGGCAATGAAGGGAGCCACTCCTCGCCGCGGATAACCTCCGTAATTTCCATAAGATGGTCATCCACAATGTTTGCCAGATGATATGTAGGAAGTTCGTCAGCCCTCTTCCAGAGGACCTTGTCATCCAATGTGTCGGTATTGACCTCGATGTGACCGCGGATGAGGTCGTCCATTTTCACGACCGTATCGTTAGGCATCTTGAAACGGATGGTCCAGCTGTCGGTAGTCTCGAGCAACTTCTTCACCTCATCCTCAGGGAGAGTAAGGGAATTGCGAAGTTCCATTCTGGTCTCCTGGTTGTAGATGAAAGTCTTTCCGGCAGCCTCTGCCTCAGCGCGTTTCGCGTCAAGTTCCTCTGCGGTATCGAAGGCATAGTATGCGTAACCATTCTCGATAAGCTGGTCAGCGAACTTGCGGTAAATGCCTTTTCTCTGTGACTGGCGGTATGGCGCGTGAGGATGCCTCTCGGACGGTGTTTCCACTACGTTTCCGTTTTCATCCACACCTTCATCAGGATGAATGCCGCACCAGTTGAGTGCTTCAATGATATATTTTTCCGCTCCCGGAACGAATCTGTGGGAGTCAGTGTCTTCGATTCTGATTATGAAATCTCCTCCGTTCTGCTTAGCGAACAGGTAATTGTAAAGTGCCGTCCTGACACCGCCCATATGAAGAGGGCCGGTAGGTGACGGAGCAAATCTTACTCTAGTCTTTCTTTCCATTTCAAAACTTCTTGCTGCCGGAAGCACCATTGCCCCGGCCAATCCACAAAATTAAATAAAAACTATTGAAAAGCCACCAGCCAACCGCAACTATTATACAAATAACCGTTTTAGTATTTTGCCAATAGACAAAGTACTTGTAACTTTGTGGCGAAATTAGCTAGCACAACATCATGAGTGAATCATACAAACTGCAGGCATCGCCGGAAATGATGGCGAACGCTACAGAAGGCCTGGAACTGACAGAGGCCGAAATCAGGGTCATGGAGAACGTAAAAGACATCCACGAAAATCTTCAGAAAAACAAAGCCGACAACCTGTTGCTGTCATTGAGAAAAAGGCTGGACCTGCTGCTCAGGACCGGACAGCTTTTGCTGGAAAGCGCAGCGGACACTAACCGAATCCGCAGAAACATGGTAAGAGCAGCTCTTTTCCTCGGTTTCAACGAGGAAAACCTCCATATCTTCATTGACCATAACATCCTGATGGTAAACTTCAGCGACGAAGCCCACTCTTTCACGAAATTCCAGAAACGCGTCAAGGACGGCATCAACTTCACTACCATCGAAGCCATCAGCCACCTCACATACAAGGCAGTGCGCAAACATTTCTCCGCCGAACAATACGAGAAGGAACTGGAGAAAATCGCCGAAAGGCCACGCAACTACAACCAGCTGGTGACTTCCGCCGGTGCAGCATTGGCCTGCGGCGGATTCTGCATCCAGTTCGGCTGCGACTGGATTGCGTTCCTCTACGCATCGCTCGCTGCTTTCCTCGGATTCAACTGCCGCGCCACTTTCAACAAGCTCGGCGTCAACAAATATTTTTCCATTGCCATTGCCGCCTTCGTTTCCACAATGGTAGCGTGGCTCACCACATATCTCCCTGCGTGGACGACAACTCCGCTCCACCCGCTTCTCGCATGTGCGCTGTTCATCGTACCAGGAGTTCCGCTCATCAACTTCGTGGATGACATGTTGGACACCAATTTCAGAGTGGGTCTGGAAAGGGCCATCAACACCATAATGATGATGTTCGGAATGGCCTTCGGAATCCTGCTGGCATTGAAAGTCTGCCGCTGGACCTTCCATTTCGCTCCGGACATCATGTCGATTCCGATGGTTCCGGAACACCCGTACTGGATGTATGCTGTCGCAGCCGCAATTTCCGCAATGGGATTTTCAATGATTTTCAACATCCCTACAAGGCTTCTTCCTGTCGTTGCCGTCGGCGGCATCATCGCTGTATGTACCAGGAATTTAGTAAGCCTTCACCCTGACATGTACTGTTCTTTCAGCCTCGGACAGGGAGGCATAATCGGTTCGCTTGCAGGGTCAACCCTTATTTCCGTCATCTGCGTCAAGGCTGCACACGTTTTCCATACACCGCATCAGGTGATTGCCATCTCAAGTGTGATTCCAATGGTACCTGGGGTGCTCATGTACCGCTGCCTGTACTCGCTCATCATGGTCTCAGGCACAGCAGATGAACAGATGAGCAACTTCGTATGCTCCGGAGTAAACGGTCTCAATGCTTCTCTGATAATCGGAGCTATCGCCATAGGCGTAGCAGTTCCAAACATCATCTCCAGAAAAAGTATCAATGCTGCCAAACGTCGTGCTTTCGAGAGACAGATTAAAGAACAGAGGGAGCGCGGCGAATTCATTGACATCACCAAACTGTAGAACCAACTTCAGATATATTGATTTTTTGATGGCCGGAGTAGTATTTCCGGCCATTTTTCGGTATGTTTGCAGAAACACCTGAAAAGCATGAAACGTCGAGAATTTCTCAAGAAAGGAGCACTGGCGGCCGCCGGTGCCGGACTCATAGGCAGCGCACCAACCTTAGCCAAGGGGCTTGAACTGACAGAAGACAACAAATCCGTAAATTTCAATGTCAATGGAAGGGCAAGGATGAAACTTTCATTCGAGCCTTATGAACTGAAACTGAAACATGTATTCACAGTATCGTCGTTTTCGCGCAGCACCACGCCTGACGTCCAGGTCCGCATCGACTATGACGGATATTCCGGCTATGGGGAAGCGTCAATGCCGCCTTACCTCGGACAGTCGGTGGAAAGTGTGTGCACATTCCTGAAAAAGGTGAATCTGGAGCAGTTCCCTGACCCGTTCTGCCTGGATGACATCCTCACTTACATTGACAGTCTTTCTCCCGGAGATTCCGCTGCGAAGGCAGCTGTGGACATTGCCCTGCACGACCTTGTGGGCAAGATTATCGGTGCGCCGTGGCACAGGATGCTGGGCCTGAATCCATTGAAGACACCTAACACGACATACACTATCGGCATTGACACTGACGAGATGGTAAAACTGAAGACCCGGGAGGTCGCGGGCCAGTTCAAGATTCTGAAGGTCAAGCTGGGAACGCCGCGTGACAGGGAGATGATACGGGCAATCCGCGAAGTGAGCGACCTACCGATTGCAGTGGATGTAAATCAGGGCTGGAAAAACAAGAAAAAGGCTCTGGATGAAATTTTCTGGCTGAAGGAGCATGGCATCGTAATGGTCGAGCAGCCAATGCCGAAGGAAATGCTCGATGCCAATGCCTGGCTGACAGAGAAGAGTCCGCTTCCGACTTTCGCGGACGAGGCAATCCAGAGGCTCAAGGATATTCCGGCGATCAAAGGGGCCTATACCGGCATCAATGTCAAACTGATGAAGTGTACCGGAATGCGCGAGGCATGGAAGATGATGAATTATGCACGCGCCGAGGGCATGAAGGTCATGATCGGCTGCATGACAGAGACTTCCTGTGCAATAGCCGCAGCCGCACAGCTCTCCCCTGCCGTGGACTTCGCGGACCTCGACGGCAACCTGTTGATTGCCAATGACATTTTCCGCGGTACGACTGTCGTGGACGGCAAGATCACGCTGAACCAGCTGCCGGGAATCGGAATAGAGAAAATCTGATAAAATAAAAACAGGCATTTTCAGTGAGCGGAAAACGCTGCTGAAAATGCCTGTCCCAGTATAAAAACACTTACAACAAACACTATCTTGTAAGGAGATTCAGAGTCTTGTCAGATTTGAAGTAATCTCCGGCAGGAGAAGACGAAGCCTTGACATTGACCTCAACCGAAGAACGGATGTCGCGGGAAGAAGCACCGACAAGGAAATTCCAGTTGCCGCCTGCAACAACCCATGAAGAAGAAGGAGTGTCGAAAGACGCAAGGTCTGCAGCGTTCAATGTCAATGTTACCTTACAGGTCTCGCCAGCAGCAAGAAGTGGAGTCTTGGCAAAAGCCCTGAGTTCCTTCTCAGGCCTGTCGGCAGCCTTGCTGTCAGGAGAAGCGGCATAAAGCTCGACAACCTCACGACCGGCCACATTTCCTGAGTTGCGCACCTCGACATTGACCGTGTAAACGCCGTCAGCGAAGTCAACGGAAGGCTGGCCATATTCGAAGGTGGTGTAAGAAAGGCCATATCCGAAAGGATAGGAAACTTCTTTGCCGAAGCTGTCGAAATATCTGTAACCCACGAAGATATCCTCCTCATAATCAGTATAATCCCAATTGCGTCTACTGCCGTCGCCTTCCTTCATATTGGCAAAATCCATACTGCTCATGGCACCGTCGAGAGGGAAATTGGCAGAAGATGCCGCATCCTGGAACCTTACAGGGAATGTCATAGTAAGCTTGCCTGAAGGATTGACCTTGCCGCTAAGGACGTCAGCGACACTGTTGCCGCCCTCCTGGCCTGCCTGCCAAGCGCAAAGGATTGCATCAGGTCTGTTCTTCCATGAAGAAGTCTCGATGACGCCGCCGATATTGAGGACTACAACCACCTTCTTGCCTGCGGCATGGAAAGCGGAGCAGACCCCCTCGACAAGTTTCATCTCATTTGCAGAAAGCTCAAAATCAGAAGCGGTCCTGTCAAGGAATTCTCCTGACATACGGCCGAGAGTAATGACGGCGATGTCCGCTGCGGCAACATTGGCCTGAAGCGAAGAAGCAGACGGAACGATTTCCTCAGGACGAGCCAACGGCATGAACATAGCCATAGGATTGCCCTTAAGAGCCTCTTTCTTTTTGGCTTGGTCATCGGCGATATACTTCTCGTATGTATCCTTCAGGGTCTTGTCCACTACAAATCCTGCATTCTCAAGCCCCTGGATCATTGATACTGTATATGCCCTGTTCACATTCCCGGAGCCGGTACCTCCTGCGATGAAGTCATAGGAGGTGCAGCCATAAAGCGCCACTTTGGTACCCTCTGCAGAAACAGGAAGGGCGCCCTCGTTCTTGAGAAGGACCATACCCTCTGCGGCTGACTGTCTGGTAACGAGAGCATGAGCCTTGAGGTCAGGATTATTTGAATACTGATATCCCCTGAAACGAGGAGTCTTGATAATCATCTCCAGGACACGACGCACATTGGTATCGATCACACTCATGTCAAGTTTGCCCGACTTGAGAGCCTCCATGATGGCATCATACTGCTTGTCAAGACCAGGCTGAAGCATATCATTGCCGGCAACCATCTGAGCCACTGCATCCTTGCCGCCGAACCAGTCAGTCATGACCATGCCTTTGAATCCCCATTCGTCACGAAGGACGGAAGTCTGGAGTTCACGGCTCTGTGAAGTATAGACGCCATTAATCTTGTTATAGGAAGACATTACGGTCCACGGCTGGCTCTCCTTCACTGCAATCTCAAATCCCTTCAGATAAATCTCACGCAAAGCCCTCGGAGAAATCCTCGCATCATTGTTCATACGGTTGCTCTCCTGATTGTTTCCGGCGAAATGCTTGATGGAAGTACCTACGCCATTGCTCTGGATGCCATTGACATAAGCCGCAGCGATTTTTCCGGCAACGAGAGGATCCTCTGAATAATACTCGAAGTTCCTGCCGCAGAGCGGATTCCTGTGTATATTCAATGCCGGTGCGAGGAGCACGTCAGCGCCATATTCAAGTACCTCATTACCGATAGCCTTGCCGACGCTTTCTACGAGATCAGTGTCCCATGTGCAGGCAAGCAGAGTTCCGATAGGGAAATGTGTACAATAATAAGTGGCATTGTCGCCCTCTCGGGTCGGAGAGATTCTGAGGCCGGCAGGACCGTCTGCAAGCACTACGGAAGGAATTCCCAGACGAGGAATCGGATATGTGGTTCCGGCAGCACCCGGTACGAGATTCTTGGTTTCTCCTACCACAGCGCTGTCTCCGGCGGAAAAGCCTTCCATACCGGTTCCTATGAGCAGATGCACCTTTTCTTCAGGTGTCATTGCGGCAATCACCTTGTCCAATGATGCCTTTCCGAGTTTTGGTGTTCCAGGTGCGCACGAAAGCATGGAAACGCCCGCCACCAATGCAAAAGCCAATGTTAACTTTTTCATAATAAATTCATTATTTAAACAACTGAGGCACAAATTCGCTCAGATAAATTCTCCAGTTTTTCCAGATATGACCCTCACCGGTCTCGAAATAAGTGTATTTGTAACCTGCGTCATCCAGTTTCTTGCGGAACTCCTCGTTAGCCTTATACAGGAAGTCAGTATTGCCGATACCTATCCAGTAGAGGGCAGGTTTCTTGGAGAACTGAACGGCAAGCTTCTCATCGAAATTGTCATAAATCGGAGATTTTACTCCCTCGTTAGGAAGTATCGCAGCGGAGAAAAGACCCACATAATTGAACATGTCAGGATACTGCTTAGAAATATGGAGAGAATGGAAACCTCCCATTGACAAACCTGCAATGGCGCGGCTCTCCTTCTTGCGGATCGTACGATAGTGACTGTCAATGTAATTCACGACATCAGGGAACGCTGCTTCGAACTCACCGTCCATAGTCTTCGGAAGCTGCATGTTCGGCTGCAGGAGTCCGAGTGCTGACTGCCCCGGAGCCGCCTCCTGGGAAGCATTGCCGTTGGTCATGACCACAATCATCGGCTTTGCCTTTCCCTCTGCAATAAGATTGTCGAGAATCTGAGATGCCCTTCCGAGGTCCATCCAGGCCTCCTCGTCACCGCCCATACCATGGAGAAGATAGAATACAGGATATCTGTTCTTGGTATTATCCTCATATCCGGCAGGAGTATAGACAGTCATTCTGCGCTTCATGCCGAGCCCCGGGCTGTCATACCAGACCTTGGAGACAGTTCCGTGAGGTACTTCATTGACACTGTACAGATCGCCTCTTCCGCCCTTGATTATGAAGATGTTGGTAACGGAATTCACATCCCTGTTCATATAAACATTGGCAGGGTCCTTTACCTGAAGTCCGTCCACGATAAATGAATAGCTGTAAAGTTCAGGTGCGAGTACGTCTGTAGTAAATTCCCAGATGCCGTCCTTGCCCTCCTTGAGGTCAGCGACGCCTGGACCGTCAAACTCACCGAAAGGTGTCTGGATCTTCTTCGTAGGAAGAAAATCTCCGGTAACCTGGACCTTGATGGCCTTCGGTGCCGCAAATCTGAATGTTACGGTATTGTCCGGATTGACTTCCGGAGATACGAGCTGTGAGCCGCCCCAAAGAGCCTGCTGTGCAAATGTGCTTGTTGCCAGCATCAATGATGCCGCAACGGCAATGATTTTTCTGATAGTCATATAAGATTTATTTCAATTCCATAATAAATTCATTTCCCTTGACGCAAGGTTCCCACTCAGGAAGGCCCTCGCCATCAGGATTTCCGTTCTTCGCGAAATTGGTCCAGTACTCCACCATCTTCGCACTCAAGTCATAGTCATGCTGTTCCATCGGCCTCCAGCACCTTCCCAGTGTTCCGAACACGTACCAGAGTTCAGATGAATGGAAAGCACCTTTCATGTCACCGAAGCCCCCTGACTGCATGGCATCCTCACCTGGAAGGTCCCTGCTGAAGCAATAGACATAAGCCGGACGACGGCCCTGGCTTTCCAGAAGAAGACTCCAGTCGATGGCAGCCTTCTTCATGACCTGAGGAGCGATATCCTCTGAGACGTATCCTATCATGTATGGGATATCCATCTCATTTCCGGCCTTCGCGACATTGTCAGAACTGTCCTCAAGCAGAGTTCCGTCAATGCAAGGACCATATGGAAGTCCTCCGAAAGTCTTCTGCTGGCGCATATAGCTGCCCAGTACTTCGTCAAATTTCGAAGCGGGGCAGGCACGCATCTGCTCAAGCGTCGTCATGCCGGCACCATCCCACATTGACTTACCCTTGGCCTCCGCATCCTTGAGCGGAGTTGCTGCGATAATGCCTCCGAGGCCTCCGCCGCTCTGGATTATAGCCTTGTTTATCAAGCCCTTGGCCAGTGGCGAACTTATCAGAGTCTGGACGCTTCCGGCACCCGCGCTCTGTCCGAAAACGGTAACATTGTCAGGATCACCGCCGAATGCCGCGATATTGTCATGGACCCATCTGAGGGCAGCGATTTGGTCATACAGGCCATAATTGCCCGAACCGTGTCCGCCGTTTTCCTCATCCAGAAGAGGATGCGCCAGAAAACCGCACATTCCGAGACGATAGTTGAGAGTCACGAGGATCACGCCTTTGGAAGCGTATGCTTCTCCCCCGAACTCGATTTCATGACCATAGCCGTTCATATAGGCGCCGCCATGAATCCACACCATCACCGGCATTTTCTTGCGGGATGAAGATGTCCACACATTCAGGTAAAGACAGTCCTCACTCATCTCAGGGGCACCGCCCTGATAGAATTCCTTCCAGTAGAAGCTTCCCTCGGCAGAACCGCCCTGAAGGGATGCCGGACCGAATTTGTCACAGGCCCTGACACCTTTCCAGGATTTTGCAGGCTGCGGCTGTTTCCATCTGAGGTCACCGACAGGAGGCGCCGCATAAGGAATACCCTTATAGACATTGACCCCGTTCTCGACGACTCCGGAGACCTTGCCGGAAGCAGTCTTCACTATTGGAGCCTGCGCTGCCGCCGACACAGTCATAAGCAGCGCAATTCCAAACAAACCTAATTTCATCATAAGCCAAGTTCTCCTACATATTCCGCGAAGATGTCATCGTTCTTCACTGTGATTGTATATGTGGTTCCTTTCTTGGAAACGGTAATATCACCTGATTCGATGTGGACTCCGGTCGCGGCGTCATTGGCCACTGTGAACCAGCATGTTCCCCAGTTGGTGAAAGTCGTGCCCCACATCTCCGTATCATAGCCCATCACATAATTGCCGGACTTGGCCTCGCCATTGGCTGCAGGAGTATAGGTACCTTCATGCAAAGTGGCATCGCTGCTGACAAAGTCGATGGAAATGTAGTTTCCGTTTCCGCCGATTGTCACGCCATATTCACCCGGAGTCGCTGTAATACCGGAAGTACCGGCCTTCACGGTGATGATATTGGAGCCGTCAGCCTGAGCCTGGGCAGAAGCCGAAAGGAGAGCAGGAAGCCTCAACGCCTCGATTACCGGTTCGTAAACGATTTCGCCCTTGAAATGGATCTTGATCACTTTGGAATCCGTCAATGTCAATGCTGCCTTGAATTCATAATTGTCGTCAGCCTTGGACACCTTCAGGTCTCCGCTCTTCACCTTCACGGCACTGCCGCCCTTCGGAGTCCAGGAAGTATTGAAATACGTTCCGTCAGTACCGGCAGACTCGGAGAAAGTATAGGTTTTCGGCACAAGGAAATACTTGTCAGCCGTAAAATTGGCGTCAAACGTACCCTCAGCACATTCAAGCTTGACGGCAAACGTATGCAGTCCGCTCTCGAGTTTTTCCTCACTCTTTCCCGCAACCGTCGCGAACTCAAGGTTCTGCGGTACAGGATACACACCTGCCAACGGATCAATAGCACTTTCATCGCATCCGAAAGCAGCCAGACATGCAAATGCTAGTATCAAATATTTTTTCATGATATGTCAATTTACCAGTTAGGGTTCTGTTTCACATTAGGATTCAATGTAACCTCAGTCTCAGGGAAAGGAAGAAGTTCATGTTTGCCTGTCTTGTAACCGTACAGGGACTTGTTATAGACTTCCCATCTGGTCGTTCCATTGGAGGCAAACCAAGGAATCTGTTTGCCCTGGTCCTTAAGCCTGTCAGCAGCAATTTCCCATCTCTGCATATCCTGGAAGCGCACCCCCTCACCGCAAAGTTCGAGACGTTTCTCTGTCATGACGTCATCCATGGTCACAGAACCGAGTTCAGAAAGATGGGCACGGGTCCTGACAGCATTCAGATAATTGGCTGCCTTTGTCTTGTCTCCGCCTTTCACATGAGCCTCGGCAGCAAGAAGGAGGACCTCAGCATATCTCATATAACGATAGTTGTTATGAGATGAGAAAAATCCACCGAGAATCATCTCATCGGCAAGGACTCTGTTCTTCCACCAGAAATATCCCTCATGGTCATACATTTCCTTGCCGTCCAGAATCTTGTCGCCCTGTGCAAGAAGTTTGTCGAAAGACTTCATGGTGGCGTTCAGACGATATCCGTCCTTGCCCTCAACAGCCACGAAAGCATCATACAGATCCTTCTTAGGATTACAGAAGCCCCAGCAGTTAGGATAAACACCTGACGAAATGCTCATACGGTCACCTCTCCATCCCACCATTGCAGAAAAAAAAGACCAGTTTGTAAATGCGTTATTCGGGTCATTCAGACGGTTGACTTCAAAGAGAGACTCGCAGTTGTTCTCGGCATTGTACATGAGAATATCAGCATAATCACCACGATACAAATCATATTTGCCGTCATCGATCATATCGTCCAGAATGGTGCAGGCATCAGACCATTTCTGCTGGAAGACATAAGCCTTTCCGAGCAGGGCCTTTGCGAACTGAAGCTTCACACGGTATGAAGAATTGTCATTGACACCGGACTTCTCTTCGAGAGCTCCGGAAGCGATGGCTTCCTTCAGGTCGGTCTCGACAAGATTCCACAAAGCCGCAGGATCTCCGTTAGGCTGCTTGTACTCAGACGGTTCGAGCGGCTTGTCCACAAGCGGAGGGGTTCCCCAAAGGGAGATGAGGTCAATGTAAATATATGCCCTGAACACCCTTGCCTCCGCACGTGCTCTCTTCTGAATCGGACTCCCGTCAGGAACATATTTCAAGACAATGTTACTAAGATAAAGCACCTCATAATAATTCTTGAACAAGTCTCTGATTATAGGATGGTCCGCACTGAAAGTGAACTCGTTGAGTTTCTCAAAGTCGGCGTTGTCACCGCGTCCGCCGCCTCCGCACCAGAAGTCATCCGACAAGAGGTTCTTCACGAAATAGTAGTTGTAATAGATGCCCGCGAACTTGGCATACACAGCCGTAATGGCTTCCTCTGCCTCCTCATCCGTCTTATAGAAAGTTTCCGGAGAAGTGGCTCCGTGCTGGTCGATATCAAGCAGGCCGCTGCATGAGCAGAACAGGCCGGAAATCACCAGCAGGCTTATCAATATTTTTCCTATATGTTTCATTGTCAAATACATTAGAAGTTAAGATTAAGTCCGAATACGACTTTCCTTGCTGACGGATAATAACCCTTGTCAAGTCCTGTTGCGCTTCCCACACCTGTAACCTCAGGATCGAATCCCGGATAAGAGGTGAATGTAAAGAAGTCGTCCAGAGAGCAGTAGATTCTGAAAGAATTGATGCCGATCTTGTTCAGGAATGACTTAGGAAGAGAATATCCCACCTGTATCTGCTTGATCTTGAAATAAGAACCGTCAAATACCATTCCGTCACTGAGCCAGTACTTGTCAATGTCAGTAGCGCCCGGTCTAGGTCTGGAAGCGTTCTTGTTGGAAGGAGTCCATCTGTCGGTATAGAGGAACTTCATCTTGTTCGCCTGGAGACGGTCTCCACGGTTGCTGCAGTTAAAGATATCATTTCCCTGTGAACCTGTTCCGAACACTGTAAGGTCAAATCCCTTATATGCGGCATTGAGAGTGATACCATAAGTAAAATCCGGAATGCCGCTTCCGATCATCATCTTGTCGGAATCATTGATAGTTCCGTTCTGATCGACGTCCACAAATACAGGATCTCCACTTTCAGCATCGATATGGTCCACCTTGTATCCTCTGAAATACCATGCAGGATAACCTTTCTCGAATACGGTCATACCGGTTGCAGTATGGAAACTTGCACCATTGATGCGGTCGAGAGACTCATGGATATTTGTCACCTTATTCTTTAGTGTAGCGAGGTTTCCTCTGATTCCGTAGCTGAAATCACCGATATTGTCTTTCCAGCCAAGTTCGAGTTCAACACCCTTGTTTTCAATGTTACCCGCATTGACAGGAGAAGCAGTGTTTCCGACGATTGTCGAAGGAGTGATGCCAGTCACAATCAGGTCCTTGGTCTTCTTGGAGAACCAGTCTGCGGTGAACGAGAGCCTGTCATTGAAAAATCTCGCGTCGATACCGAGGTCGAGCTGCTCTGAAGTCTCCCATTTGAGTTCGTTGTTACCTGTCGAAGAAGGCATCGAACCGACCTGATACTGAAGCTCGTTGGTATAAGGATAGGACAGGCCGGATGAAATGGATGAAAGGTATGAGTATGAGCCAAGGCTTGAGGTCGTACCGTTCTGTCCCCAGCTGCCACGCAGTTTCAAGTGCGAGAGCCAAGTCTTCGCGTTCTGCATGAAGTTTTCCTGAGAGATCGTCCATCCCAATGATGCTGCCGGGAAATATCCCCATCTCTTGGTAATCGGAAGAACTGACGAGTCTGCCGCGTCGGCACGAAGAGAGAACTGTGCCATATATTTTCCGGCGTAGTCATAATTCAGACGGCCGAAATATGCGAGTTTCCTGCCGATAATTTCCTCACCGCCGGAAATTGATTTCACGGCAGTTGCAGTAGCATAAGCGAAATAAGCATAACGTGGGTCATCTTTCTTGAAACCGAAGTCGCCGTCACCGCCTGTAACGCTTCCGCTCACAGAGAATGAAGAATTGTCGATATAAGATGTTCCGAGCATCGCATTCAAGTTATGCTTTCCGAAACTGTGCATGTAGTTCACGAAGTTCTCCCACTGGAGATAAATAGGGGTGGAAGCACTGGCATTGACAGACATGTAACTCTGATTTATTGTGGTATTCACATAAAAATCATTGTTTACAGTATAGCTCTTGGCAGCAGAGAGACGATATCCCAGACGGGAAGTGATGACAAGTCCCTTCACCGGCTTGAGATTGGCATAAATGACGCCATTGATATTGTATCCGCTGTTTGTGGAATTGCTCTTGTCCCTCATGATATAAGGGTTATAGTTGTCTGTCTCCTGGAAAGCAGATGTGGAATAATAGTTCCCATCCTTATCCTTGAGATACGTCTTTCCTGCATTGACCATATTCTGCATATGCTCAGGAAGATTGTCCGGAGAATATTTCACAGGAGTCAGAGGGTCGAGCATGATGACAGATGAAAGCAAGCTTCCATATTCAGAGCCCTCGGCAACTGCCTTGCGTTTGTAGTATTCAATCTGATTGTTGGTTCCCACCTGGAGCCATTTCTTGATGTTGTAATCGGCATTGATGGTAGCGGTGAGACGCTTGTAAGTGTCGGCATCGCCGACAACATAACCGTTATTGTCGAGATAAGTCAATGACAGATAATAGGTTCCCTTGTCGTTTCCGCCCTGGAACGCGAGATTGTGCTTCTGCATTCTGGATGGCTCGAACGCGACTTTCGACCAGTCGGTATTTGTCTTGAAATCCCAGTCAGCATTGACCTTGTCCATTGAAAGATAGTTCGCCTCTGTCATATAGCCGATATACTGCTCGGCATTCATGACCTTCGGAACATTGGCGATATTCTGGATGGACAACTGGAAATCATAAGTAACGGTTCCCTGTCCCGCCTTACCTTTCTTGGTAGTAATGAGAATGACTCCGTTACCGGCCGCCGCGCCGTAAATCGCAGCAGAAGCAGCATCCTTGAGGACCTCCATCGACTCAATGTCATTAGGGTCAATGCCGCCGATGTCGCTGGCAATACGACCATCCACAACATAAAGAGGGTCACAAGAACCGTTGGAATTGATACCACGGATACGAACAGTAGGAGATGCACCAGGAGATGCAGAAGACTGGAAAATCTGTACTCCGGCGGTCTTACCCTGAAGAGCCTGCTCAGGTCTGGTGATTGTACGGTTCTGCATATCTTCAGTCTTGACCTGAGATATCGCACCTGTCACAGAACTTTTCTTCTGCACGCCATAACCGACAACGACCACCTCATCGAGAAGTTTCTGGTCCTCTTCGAGCACGATGTCAATGACACCGGCCACGGCCTGTCTTTCCTGAGAGGTAAATCCGATGCTGGAGAATACAATCACGGCACCTTCCGGGACACTGATGGAATATTTGCCGTCAATGTCAGTGATGGCGCCGTTGCGGGTTCCCTTTTCGAACACGCTTGCCCCAATCATAGGAGAATTTTGCTTGTCTGTCACAGTTCCTGTCACCTTTACCATGTTCTGCGCAAACAGGACATTGCAAAAGAAACACAGGCTCATCAGCGACAAAATGATTCTACTGATAGTTGGTTGTTTCATAATACGTTTTATTGGTTACAGTTTTTACTTGAACTTTCAGTTTACATATATTATATGGTATGGCATTCCCTCAAATGCCGATGCAAAGTTAGCCACGATAAAAATCAAACGTTTTGCATTATGTGTTTATAAGTTGTTTTTCCATACATTCCGGCATGTCAATCCGTTCAAAAATTTGGCTATTTGTTCATAAACACCCATTCAAACGCATTGGGCAGCAGCGACCGAGCCTCCGCATCGAAAAAAAAGAGTATCTTTGGGGAACACTAAAACAAAACTGGAAATGAGAAATATCTTTTTGCTTGCAATACTGGCGATATTCATATCCTGCGGGACCTCAGAACCGCAGACTTCCAAGCAGGAATACGAGCCGACAATATCATACGATATCTCCAACCAGCAGATCAATGATTTCGAAGAGGACAAGGACGGACATATCTGGATCGCGACTTTCCGCGGGCTGAACAAATATACCGGCCACGAGTACAGACAATATTTCCACACCAATGCTCCGGGCAGCATTTCCGACAGTCAGGTCAATGATATTTTCCGGGATTCAAAAGGGCAGCTATGGTTTGCCACCATCAACGGACTGTGCAGATACACCGATCAGGACACATTCGAGAAAATAACATTGCCGGACAATAGACACAACGTAAACAAAATCACAGAATCGGCTGACGGCAGACTTCTGGTCATGGCCTACCCGAAATTGTATTCATATGATCCGGAAACAGGAGAGATTTCCACTGCCATAGAAGATCTGGACCCGGTCAAGACATTGGCTCTCAAATGGTATCCCGACGGCAAGGGCAATCTATGGATAACCGACACACGACAGCTCAGATGCTACAATCTTAGAAACTTCCATCTGGACACTGTCATTGACATGCAAGGATGGCAACAGTGCGTCGGACTGGTGGACAACTGCCTCTGGATATCCTCCGAATCGAAAATTCAAGCATTCAATATCATTGACAAGGAATTCACCAGTCTTTCTCCTGCATTGACGAGAAACAAGAAATTCATGTCGGCAGACATTGTTTACGCACATGGATACGAGGACAGCAACATAATATTCTGTACATCTTCCGGCGAGATGTTCTACTACGACAAACTGAATGACCTCCTTACCCACAGCTCGGAATCCGGATTTCCTTTTGACGCACCTGCATTCATAGTTAACACGATGTTCACCGATTCGAACAAGAACCTGTGGATAGGCTCGAATGACCAGGGCTTCAAGACCATATACAACTACAAGGAAAGATTCAACGAAGACAATACCATCAGGTCAGCGTTTGCCGGAAAATCCGTAAAATCAGTGGTTTCTGACAAACAGGACAACTTGTGGGTTTCCACCAATCTCTACGGGATGTTCAAATATGACATGACATCAAAGACCATAGAAAAAATCAAGCATGTACACAGAGCAAGTAATCCGCTGGAATCAGACACTGTATATGGCTCTTTCATTGACAGGGATGGCTTCCTGTGGACAATGGAAGTAGGGAAAGTGACGAAGATTTCGATAGCGGACGGCAGCATGACTCCGATTTCATCGTATAATGTCTTCATGCCGATGTCAATGTCACAAAGCGATGACGGGACAATCTGGATAGCCTCTGCCAGCCAGTACGTATCATACCTGCGCCCCGGCGACACCGAAGCCAAAAAACTGAAACTCTTCGAAGGATATTCGTTCATCCCTTCAGTTTCCCGATATAACGACAAGTCAATGCTGGTGTGCGGATTCAGAAACAGAATGAAACTTATCAATGTAGAGACACTGGAAATCAGCGATTTGCCTGTCAAGGAAGAGGAGTGGGAGGCTTGCCTAAAGACACCTCTTTTCATTCCGACTGATGCATATCAGGACACAAGAGGCAACATCTGGATAGGGACAGTATCCAACGGACTTCTCCGGTACAACAAACATGACGGGTCCATCATTCCCGTTCCGGGGGCCGCATGTACAGACATATCATCGATAGAAGAAGACAATAAAGGTTTACTTTGGATAAGCACCCTGTACGGATTGTCCAGACTCGATCCGAAGACATTGACCTATACCAATTACTTCGCGACTGACGGTCTGGGAGGGAACCAGTTCTACGACAGGGCTTCCTGCATACTGTCTGACGGACGTCTGGTATTCGGCGGAACTCACGGACTTACATTGTTCAACCCGGAATACAAGAGAGACACCACGAGGATTCCTATAGTTTTCGAAAACCTGAAAGTCCACAACAAGATAATGGTTCCCGGCAAAGGCAGTTGCATAGACAAAGTACTTTCCTGCCGCCCTGACATTCACCTGAACCACAAACAGAACAGTTTCAACATCTCGTTTTCAGCACTGGACTATAGCGAACATGAAAGAATCTATTACAGTTACATGCTGGAGGGCTTCGACAACTATTGGATCGAATGCGGTCATAACCGCGAAGCCTATTATGCAAACCTGCCTGCCGGCAATTATGTATTCAAGGTGCGCATCACGAGTAATGACAGCAGCATTGAGCCTACTGAAAACTCCATCCGCGTATCTGTAAAACCTTCGCCATGGGCGTCCTGGTGGGCGTGGCTGATTTATCTGGCATTGGCAGGAGGTCTGTCAGCATGGATAATACACATCAGCCTGAGACTCCGCAGGGAGAGGAAAGCGACTGAGAAGGCAGAACGCGAAAAAGCTCAGGAACATCTTATCAATCAGATGAATATGAGTTTCTTCGCAAACATCTCACATGAATTCAGGACACCTCTCACCCTGATTTCCGGACCGGTATCGCAGTTGGCCGAATCTCCGGACATAAAGAGTTCCGACAGGAACCTTCTGATGATTGTACGCCGAAGTGTGGACAGGATGCTGAAACTGGTGAACCAGCTGATGGACTTCAACAAACTGGAGGAGGATACGCTCACTCTCCAGGTCGGCCTTACCGACGCCATCTCCATCATCTCCAAGAATCTGGATGTTTTCCGTTACAATATGACGAACAAGAACATCACGCTTCAGACGAGCGGAATCGAAGACTCGTTCATAACATGGCTTGACGAGGACAAACTGGACAAAATCATAGGAAACCTCATGTCCAATGCCCTGAAATTCACGCCTGCCGGCGGCAAAATCGAGATCAGCTTCGATGTTGTCAATGCTGATGAACTTGTGCAGTCCTTCGGAAAAGAAGTCGCGAAGTGGCACAAATACATAAAGATTTCCGTCATCAATTCCGGCTCTGACATTCCTGAGGACGAGATGGACAAGATTTTCGGAAGGTACTATCAGATAACGAATCAGCCGGCCGAAAACCACACTATGGGAACGGGAATCGGACTTTATTACTCCAGACGTCTGGCAATGCTGCACCATGGTTTCCTGAAGGCAATCCAGCCGGAACAGATGCACGGGGCCCAGTTCACACTAGTAATTCCTGCCGACGAGGCAGCCTATGCAGACGACACCAAGGTCAAGCGCAGTGTGGAGCAGCAAGAGGTATTCCCGCTGCCGGAAAGCAAGGATCCGGTATCAGTAATCGAGGATGAGAAGCAGACCGTAATGGTGATAGACGATGATACGGAAATCGCACTGTATCTCAAAACTTTGCTGTCTCCATATTACAAGGTCATCTGCAGATTCGATGCTGACAGTGCCATCAAGACGATGAAAGAAAATGCCCCGGACTGCATCCTGTGCGACGTGGTCATGCCGGGAAAAGACGGCTACACCCTCTGCTCGGAAGTGCGCGAAGACATGCAGCTGTGCCATCTTCCTATAATTCTCGTCACCGCAAATGCCGCAATGCAGAACCAGGTCAAGGGTCTCAACGTCGGGGCCAATGCCTATGTGACGAAGCCTTTCGACCCGGATTATCTCTTGGCCATGATACACTCGCAGATCCAGAATCAGGAAAATGTCCGCAAGATTCTTTCTTCTTCCACCAAGACGGGAAATATGGAGGAGAATGTGCTTTCTCCTCAGGACAAGAAGTTCATGACAGAGCTTTACGAGCTGATGGAGAATGAGTTGTCGAATTCGGAACTGAACGTTGTGGAGATTGCGGAACGTATGCACATGTCCAGAACGAAGTTCTATTACAAGGTGAAGGGCCTTACCGGCGAGAATCCGGGAACGTTCTTCAAGACCTACAAACTGAACAGGGCCGCCGAAATGATTCTGGAAGGCAAATACACCATATCCGAAATCTCTGACATGTCTGGATTCAGCACTGTCTCCGTATTCTCCAAGTCATTCAAAAAGCAGTTCGGCACTGCACCAAGCAGCTACAAGGAATAAAATTTACGACAAACAGTCTGCTCAGCGACTTTCCGCAATTTTTATTTTGATAATAATACAACTCAGCGCAAATTTATATTGGACATGATGCCGGCTGTCCGCATTTTTAGAGACAGAAAGTGTACCGCGCGCGAGAAGTAGACACGGAAAATGTATCTCAAAATAAATTCTGCGAGAAATCGCAGCAATCTCAATATTTATTGAAACAATATGAAATCCGCGGACAGGATGATGCTGAGAATCCAGAAACAGGAACAGGTGTTGGCTTGGGTGAGCAACTCCCGAAGGATCAAATCGGAACTCTGGCGGAGCCTTCCGACAACTCCAACTCACCTTATATAATCGAGTGAAGGTGTATCAAAACTCCTTTTTTGAAGAAATCACCCCTGTTGCAGTTATCTGTAGCAGGGGTTAACCTTTCTATTTGGGCATTATGACACACCCTCACTTTCGTTTTCTGCTTTCCTTCCTCCATAGAGTTTCTTCATTAGACTTACTTCAAATATATTTCGGCCCTTCCCTACGTGTCGGAATTAGGCTTATTAGCTTGGACAGGCGCAAAATTTCGACCTTCTTGGCAGGCGTAATTCCGGACACATTCGCGGTAAGATTCTGAAATTGAGCGCATTGTGAGATTAGAGCTAGGAAAGGGATCTGCCAAGACCACCTTTCATTGACACCTCTTGGCAAGGGACTTGTTACTTAATCAATTAAGATACAAGCAATTACAGATGAATTTTCCTGTCAAGAGGGTCGAAAATCGAACCGAAAATCATACCAGAGAGCAAAAGAACGGAAACGGCTGGCAGAGAGCAAAAGTATGGAACCGGTGGCAGCGCGTCAATACGCAACTCCTGAGAAGCTTACGAAAATCGCACAGCGAAACAGACGGCGCTGACACAGACAAATATCTGAGACTAACTTCAAACACTTGCAAATATCTTCAATGACTGTAAACGGGCCTTGGGCGATTTCGGAGAGTTATCGGACTTCGATTTCTCAGGCAATCTTATCCTCACCCTTAGGCCTCATATCGGGTTTCTGTCCGTCAGACCAGATGTTTGCCGCCGGTTTCCTTAAGGTTCCGTCTCACGGCGGACACCCTTGCCTTTGGCTGGAATCTTCCCACTATCAGGGCGGTTTAGTAACCTTCCAAAAAAATAACCTGCCTTATCTTAAGGAATCTTTTCGGTCCATATCTCTTTTCTCATCAGTCATGTGCCACCGGCACACTCCTTCTTCGAAAATAGATCTATCCTCGAAAATCTTCTCCTAATCTGAGGCAGGTTATTTTTTTCACGTTACTTAGTAACTTGCACACATTAGAGCATGTTCGTGCTGGACGAACAAAGATTAGAACGGCGGAAGTGAATCTAACTTTCCGCCGTTCCGTTTATGCAAGGCATTTCGCTAAATTACGATTTAACGAAATGGAGGACACAATCGGCTCAAAATAACTTCATCAAGTCCGTCGACATGAATTCTTCGGCCTTGATGCCGCCGTCGCCGACAATGAATGACGATGTCGGCTTGAAAAGCTCGCGGAACTTGTCCAAACCTTCAGTACGTTTCTCTGCATTGCCCTTGACCTCAATTGACACCAATGAATTCTTCTTGCGAAGTATGAAATCCACCTCGTCATTGCGCTCGCGCCAATAGAACACGTCGAATCGGTGGACAAATGCCTGACTGACAAGATAGGCTCCAACCCCAGACTCAAATATGCGTCCCCACGACTTTCTGTCGAGGACAGCCTGATTGAATGGCATCGGGCTGTACACCGTCTTCAATGCATTGTTATACACCTGGAGTTTCGGGATGCTGGCTCTGCGTCTCGCCATGTCGATGCTGTATTTCTGAAGACCGCACAGAAGACCGCTTTCAGCCAGAAGATTCAGATATCCGGAAAGAGTCGATGTGTTTCCGGCATCCTGAAGTGAGCCGAGCATCTTGTTCAATGACAGAAGTTCTCCGGAATAGGCCGCCCCAAGTTCAAATGTCTGACGAAGAAGAGCAGGTTTCCCGATAGGCGTGTCCATCAGTATGTCCTTGTTTATAGTTGCGTCTATTATGGACGATTGAATATACTGCTGAAAACGGTCTTCATCACCAACCAGAGGTGCTGCACCAGGATACCCTCCATAAAATATGTACTGGTCAAGAGACCATCCGAAACAGTCCCTCATCTCGACATAGCTCCAATGGCCCATCCTTATCTCCTCAAAGCGTCCTGCCAATGATTCGGAAAGACCTTTCTCAAGCCGCACACGGCTGCTTCCAAGAAGCAACACCTTAATGTTCCTGTCATTGAAAGTGTCGTCGTCCCATTCCTTCTTTACGACCTCGCTCCAGTTCGAAACTTTCTGAATCTCGTCGATTACAAGGATTGCACTTTCCCAGTTGTTGCTCCTTTTAAGGCTTCGGACAGCTTCCCAGCAGTCTGAAACCCAAGCAGTGTTTGATGCCGGAACATTGTCTGCCGAATAAAAGAGATATGGCAAGTCCAGATCTTTCAGGACCTGCTTCACGACGGTTGATTTCCCTACCTGACGGGCACCCATCACGACTTGAATAAACTTTCTTGGTTCTTCAAGACGATTCTTAATTATCTGGTATTCAGCTCTTTTATACATTGTTTTACATTTTACGCAGTGTATTGAGAATATTTACGCAATGCAAATATAAATAAATTATCAGTTTATAGCAACCCTCTTGGTTTTGCAGAAGATTAGGCTGTCATCTGCGTAACGCACGAAAGGATGACCGCGGCGTTCCAGTTCCTTGTCCAGTTCGTTGAGCACAATGTTGCTCAACAGCGGACTGAGCGGGCCGCCTTGTGGCGTTCCCTCCGTTGTCGGCTGATATACTCCGTTAACCATCACGCCAGCATAAAGGTATTTGTGTATCAGGCTTATTACCCTGCCGTCCTTTATGGTGTGTGAGAGCAACTCTATCAGGTAACTCTGGTTTACGGTATCAAAGAAGCGTTCCAAGTCTATGCATACGGCATATTCATAACATTCCTCCATAGAGTTTCTTCATTAGACTTTCTTCAAATAAAATTCGGCACTTCCCTGCGTGTCGGAATTAGGCTTATTAGCTTGGACAGGCGTAAAATTTCGACCTTCTTGGCAGGCGTAATTCCGGACACATTAGCGGTAAGATTCTGAGATTGAGCACATTGCGAGATTGGAGCCAAGAAAGGTATCTGCCAAGACCACCTTTCATTGACACCTCTTGGCAAGAGGCTTGTCACTTAATCAATTAAGATACAAACAATTACAGATGTATTTTCCTGTCAAGAGGGTCGAAAGAGGGTCGAAAATCGCACCGACATTAGAGCATGTTCGTGCTGGACGAACATAAAAGAGACCAACCCTTTTGGGTCAGCCTCTTTATAACATATTATTTGTCCCAAGTCCCGCAGGATTCAAACGGATGTTTCGCACATGCGGAACTCAGGGTTTTATTATGGTCTAGGATAACCTAGAAGATTTCGTCATTAGACTCCTCTGAGACATTGAAATCAGGAGCATTGTAGTTGTCATTGAAGTTCTCGGCTCCCTCTTCGGCAGGTCTTGGGCCGAATGGTCTTCTGCCTCTGTGGTCATCGCGTGGGCCTCTGCGATCATCTCTTGGGCCACGACGGTCATCACGGCGGTCACCGCGCCTGTCGTCTCTTGGACCTCTGCGGTCATCGCGTGGGCCACGACGGTCGTCCCTGCGGTCGTCACGCGGACCTCTTGGTCTGCGCTCAGGCTCTACATATCCCTCCGGCTTCTCCATGAGAGCTCTCATTGAAAGTCTCATCTTGCCGGTCTTCTCATCGATTTCGAGAAGCTTGACATCGACTTCGTCACCGACTTTCAGTACATCAGCGACATTCTCAGTCTTTGTCCAGGCGATTTCAGATACATGGAGAAGACCCTCCTTACCAGGAAGAATTTCGACAAATGCACCGAAATCAAGGATAGAAACAACTTTTCCGTGATATACCGCTCCAACTTCAGGAACTGCGCAGATTCCTTCAATCCAAGAAAGAGCCTTGTCAAGAGAGTCCTTGTCTGTAGAGAAGATATCAACGATACCCTTGCCTCTCTCTGCATCCTCAGTGATGGTAATTGTAGTACCTGTCTCCTTCTGAATCTTCTGGATAGTCTCGCCACCCTTTCCGATAACAGCACCGATGAAGTCTGAGTCGATTTCAAGCTGCCTGATTCTAGGAACAAATGGCTTGTAGTCCTCACGTGGCTCGCTGATGCATTTCATCATCTCTCCCATGATATGGAGACGACCCTGACGAGCCTGCTCGAGTGCCTTTGCAAGGACATCGTAAGAAAGTCCGTCAACCTTGATATCCATCTGGGTTGCAGTGATACCGTCCTTGGTACCTGTAACCTTGAAGTCCATATCTCCGAGGTGGTCCTCGTCACCGAGAATGTCGGTAAGGATTGCATATCTCTCGTTTGGTCTGTCCTTGTCAGTGATAAGTCCCATCGCAACACCTGCAACCGGTTTCTTGATCTTGACACCTGCATCCATGAGAGCAAGGCAGCCACCGCATACAGAAGCCATTGAAGATGAGCCGTTTGACTCGAGGATATCTGATACGACGCGAACTGCGTATGGATTTTCAGGTGCTAGAGGAACTACGGCCTTCAAAGCACGCATTGCAAGGTTTCCGTGTCCGATTTCACGACGGCCGACACCTCTCTGTGCCTTAGCCTCACCTGTCGCGAACGGAGGGAAGTTATAGTGAAGAACGAACTGCTGTGTCTCACGGACAAGAACCTCATCCATTTCCTTCATATCAAGCTTGGTTCCGAGAGTTACAGTAGCCAAAGACTGTGTCTCACCACGTGTGAAAATAGCGGAACCGTGAGCGCATGGAAGATAGCCGACCTCGCACCAGATAGGACGTACCTCAGCAGTCTTACGACCGTCGAGACGAACACCCTCATCGAGAATCATGTTTCTCATTGCGGCCTTCTCCTCATTGTTGTAATATCTTGCTACCATTGCAGCCTTAGCCTCCTGATCTTCCTCAGAAAGGGTAGCAAGGAAGTCTGCCTTGATCTGCTCGAAACCGTCAGTTCTTTCCTGTTTCGGCTTAGCTGACTTTGCAAGAGCATAGCACTTGTCATAGCAGAACTCGTGAACTGCCTTCTTGAGGTCCTCATCCTCTTCATCGTGAGGATAGTCTCTCTTGACATCCTTGCCGAGCTCCTTGTTCAGTTCAACCTGCACAAGACACTGCTTCTTGATAGCCTCGTGAGCGAATTTGATAGCCTCAAGCATATCAGCCTCGCTTACCTCGTTCATTTCACCCTCAACCATCATGATGTTGTCGTATGTAGCGGCAACCATGAGTTCGAGATCGCTGTCCTTCATCTCGCTGAATGCAGGGTTGATTCTGAATTCACCGTTGATCCTTGCCACGCGAACCTCAGAGATAGGACCTCCGAACGGAATGTCGCTGGCTGCGAGTGCCGCTGATGCAGCAAGTCCTGCGAGTGCATCCGGCTGAGTGTCGGCGTCTGCAGAGATAAGGTTGACATTGACATAAACCTCAAGATGGAAATCATCCGGGAAAAGTGGTCTCAATGCGCGATCGACGAGACGTGAGATAAGAATTTCATAGTCTGAAGCTTTTCCTTCGCGCTTCATGAATCCGCCAGGAAATCTTCCTGCCGCGTAGAATTTTTCTTTGTAGTCAACCTGGAGAGGCATGAAATCAGTACCTTCCTTGACTTCTTTTGCACATGTCACAGTGGCGAGGAGCATGGTTCCTCCCATCTTGATGACTGCCGAACCGTCAGCCTGCTTTGCAAGTTTACCGGTCTCGATTTCGATTACCCTGCCATCGGATAATTCGATTTTCTTGTTGATGATGTTCATTAGTGCTTCTTAAGACCTGCCTTCCCCAATGGAAGTTGTTTTCTTTCTTTTCTTATATCATCTCCCGACGCCCTGCAGCAGGTCAATTATTTTACAGAGCCGGGTTACTAATATTCTCGTGTCAGAAGAGCCTGCCGGCCTGCACCGGGGCAACTTCGAAAAATGTGGTCAATGCTACAAATGGCAAAAACTGAAAAAGACCGGCTCCCACCAGGAACCGGTCTTTTCGTTTCCTATCGTATTATCGACGGAGACCAAGCTCCTTAACGATGCTTCTGTATCTCTCGATATCAACTCTCTGGAGATAGTCCAGAAGCTGACGTCTTTTACCTACGAGACGGAGAAGTGAACGACGAGTTACAACGTCTTTCTTGTTCTTCTTCACATGCTCTGTGAGGTGATTGATACGGTAGGAAAATAGAGCAACTTGACTCTCTGGAGAGCCGGTGTCTGTATTAGACTTTCCGTACTTCGCGAAAATCTCTTGCTTCCTTTCAGCCTGTAAATACTCAGCCATTTCGCAAAAAATTTAGTTAAATTAAACAATACCCGTCCTTTAAAGGACAAAAGCGGGTGCAAAGGTAAGCATTATTTTTGGAAATCCATGCATTTTGTAACGAAAATGCACAAAATCAGGCCGATTATTGTTTATTGGGCACAAGACGTAAGCACACGTAATACATGTTGCCGACTAATTTCCCTTACGGAAGTTTGACACTTTAAAATCCGAAACAGACGGAAGCCAAACTGATAAGGTTCAGCGGTCTTTCCAGTAACGTTCGATTTCCTCGAGCGTCTTGCCTGTGGTCTCAGGGACAAGTTTCCACATGATGAGCAAGTATGGGACACACATCAGCGCAAAGAGGAAGAAGGTGCCCGCAGGGGCAAAAGGAGGGACATTGGCAAGCAGCCATGGGGTCAACTGGCCTACGAGATATGTGCCTATCCAAAGCGCCAGACCTGCGATTGACATTGCTATACCACGAACATTGTTCGGATACATTTCCGACAGGAGGACAAATACGACGGCGCAGATGGAAATCGCGCAGCAGAAAACATAGAACAGGAAGAAAACCAACATGAAGATACTGCCAAGCTGTTCAGGGAAAATGAAGTAGAATCCTATCATCAAGAGCGAGAGTATCATTCCGGAAACGCCCCAGTAAACAAGTTTCTTTCGTCCCACTCTGTCAATAATGAGCAATGCTATGACTGTAGTTCCCATATTCACGAAGCCCACAAGGACCTGTGAGAACAGAGCATCTCCAGACGAAAGGCCAGCCTCCTTGAAGATCTCCGGGCCATAATACAGAACTGCATTGACACCCATGAACTGCCCCAGTATCGCAATGGCGGAGCCGATAAGGACAGCCTTCAGTATACCCGGCGAGAGGAGTGCTTTCCACTCTGTTTTCACCTCTCCTCTTATGGATTCTTCAGTAATGGACTTCTGGCGAGATGCCTCATCAGGAGAAAGATAAATCTTCTGCAGAATAGAGGAAGCCTTCCGCCCCTCTCCATGAACGATTAGCCAACGAGGACTCTCCGGAATCAAGAATATGATAAAGAAAAACAGCAGAGCCGGAATTGTCTCAGAACCGAGCATTCCTCGCCAATACTCATCCACCATTGTCTTGTTCATAAAATCAGATATAAAACGCGCTGCCGGGTCCAATGCAGCTGTCTCAGCCACTGAAAGTATCCACCAGTTTATAAAATAGGCGAAAAGGAAACCTATGGTGATCGCCAACTGATAAAGAGATACAAGAGCACCGCGCCTGTTTGCCATCGCGACCTCTGAGATATAGATAGGAGAAACAATAGAGACAACTCCGATACCCACCCCTCCGATTATACGGTAAACGACAAGTTCTGTAAATGAACTGCAAATCGCGCAGCCTATTGCTGAAAGGCTGAACATGAATGCCGCAAACAGCATTGCCTTTTTACGGCCGAAACGGTCACTGATGACACCAGCCGAAGCGACACCGGCTATAGACCCGATAAGAGCACAGCCAACATACCATCCAAGCTGAATGGTATCAAGTCCGAACTGCGTAGCGACAATCGACGTAGTACCCGAAATCACTGCAGTATCATATCCGAAAAGTATTCCTCCGATTGCCGCCACAACCGAGAGGAACACTACATATCCAAAGTTTTCTTTTTTCATATTTCGAAGTATTCTTTATATCTGTCATACAAATGACCGGCCTGAAGATATGCAGATTGAGGCGACATGAAATGCGAGAACTCGAAAGTAATCGCCTTGTCATAGCCACATCGTGCAGCCGCTTCAAGTTTCATACGAAGTTTATCGAACTTGATAGGCAAGAATTTGATAGGCATATCACGGTCAAAAGTCTCAGCATTTGTCCAACACTGCATTCCATACTTGTCCGCAAGTTTCTTGTTCACAGAGAAGAACGCATCCAACTCATCATAGTCAATGTGACCGTCCTGAAAGGCACAGGCATCTACAACATCATGGATTCCGTCGAAAATCTCATTCCATTCACGCTCGTGCTCCTGAACGGAAACAGCATCTTCACGAGTCTTGAGAGCAGTGCCCATCACGGCCTTCTTACCGTCAATCCACGGGGAAATGAAGGTAGGAAGCCCGCCTGACACATCCTTGCACTGTTTGCCCATAGCATGAAACGCATCGATTGCCCCCTTTGTCCTACGACTGATTTCTCCACTGATATACCATCCGCCGAAACTGTCATATTTGCGGCCATACCTTTCCCAGACTTCATCAATCACGAATTTGTTGTCTTCTATTTCATATGACAAGTCACCGGTATCCCAATATCTTCCGGAATCATACAGTCCGAACCAGAACTTCATCCCATATTTCCGAGCCAGCCGGAGGAACATGTCAATAAGGTCCACCGACGGCATATAGCAGCCCTTTTTCAAAAGATACGGAGACGGATATGTAATGAATTTCCGATAACCGGAGCGGATGCAAATTACCGTATCAATACCGATTGATTTCATATAGCGAAAATCCATGTCCCATTCTTTCTCGCCCCAATTCTGATGAGGGATATCGTGAGAAATCTCGTCAAGGAATGTTCCTGTTATACGAAGGCCTTGCCCTTTCGGAACAATGAGACCTGAACCGGAGGCCAAGCCCCCGTCAATCACTCTATCATCAGCACTTCCGCAAGCAGTCGGAAGTACAGATGCCACTGCAGCAGTAGATGCGGCCGCTGCCATAGACTTTAAAAAGTGCCGCCTGTCGGTCATATTCACAACTATTTACGCTGTCCACATTTTTCAGCCAACTGCCAAATCTGGTAAAGTCCTCTCGGGACATGGAAACAGCCCTTCCATTTACCTCCTTTGAGCGGGAGAAGGACCTCGCCACGGCGGTTAAGGTATCCGAACCATTCCGGATATTCCTTATCCTTGAAATTATCCCAGAGATACGCATCCAGTTTCAAAAACCATTCGAGGCATTTTTCATTTCCGGTCAGCTGATAGCCTTTGAGCATGGCTATCGCAGACTCGATATGCACCCACCAGAGTTTCTGGTCCCATTCGAGTTTCTGCTGCGGAACTCCCTTGACATCAAGGAAATAGTATATTCCTCCGAATTCCTTATCCCATCCGCGTTCAATGACGCTAAGAGCGATTTCCACACATTTTTCTATCAATGCCTTGTCGTCCCGACGCACTCCGAGATTCATCATAAACCACAGAGCCTCAAGGTCATGGCCCGGATTGATTTCCCTTCCCTCAAAGCAATCAAGAGGTGCTCCATCCACTGAAGAGACATTCTCCAGCATGCAGCCGAGTTCCGGCTTATAGAACACGTCGAATACTTCGTGCAGACAAGTGTCGATAGTCTGCTCCAGAACTGACTTATCCTCGAGAATATCCTCTATTTCGAGTGCCATATTGCAGACAATCATAGGAAGAGCGAAATCCTTCATCGGACGAGTACCCGGATACGCCTTGCACCATTGGCCTTTAGGATTTGAACGCCTTTCGAGAATCCGTCCGAAGATACGGCGGGCAATCTGCGCATACTCATCATTGCCGGTAGCTTTTGCAAGTTGCGCAAATGCCATACAGGCGAATGTATTTGAAAAGATATTGTAAGGCTGAACAAGCGGATTTCCTTTCCTGTCAAGGGAGAAATAGAAGTCCAAGTTCTCATCGTGCCCGTATGTTTTCAGGAATTCAGCACCCTGGACTGCACAATCGAGCCACTGCTGATTTTTCTCTACATTATTATAGAGCATCGCAAACAGCCATACTTCCCTACCCTGAAGCCAGATAAACTTGTCCGTGTCATAAACCGACCCGTCACGATTAAGACAGCTGAAATATCCGCCGTACTCTTTATCCTGAGAATGCTCAAGCCAGAAAGGAAGACAGTTTTCCCTGAGTTCTTTCTCATAACGCGAGGCTATCTCTTTGAAATCTACATTGACCATATTAAACTACGATATTATTTAATTATGGCACAAATATACAATTTTTTGTTGATTCAACCACTATTTTTTAATTTTTTTTAATTTGAAGTTTAAGTTTTAGGAAATATTTTTATAAACAACATATAATTTAGAAACTGTGCGGAGTGAGTTCCGCCGCGGCCGACTGCTTGTCGGCTTGAAATCTCCGCCAATTCATTGCATACCTGCACAATTGAAAAAGCCCCAGAATCGCCATTACAGCACTCTGGGGTCTTCATATCTTAAAATCGAAGTGTCAAAGACGGGAAGGCAAGCATTATTTTTGGAAATCCATGCATTTTGTAACGAAAATGCACGAAATCAGGCCGACTCCTGTTTATTTTTGTTGAGCACCAGACGGAAGCCCACGAAATACATGTTGCTGTCGAATTTCCCTCCGAAACGGTGTGTAAGACGACACCAGCCAGGATCATTGACAACGGAACCGCCGCGCATTACGCGGAAGCCTTCAGGATTTTTTACATCACATACGGGATTCTCCTGGTCCTGGGCAGAATACTGGCCATACCAGTCAGCGCACCATTCCAGCACATTGCCCGTCATATCATATAGTCCGAGGCCATTAGGCTTCTTAGTACCGACAATCATGACATTACTCTTTGCATTGGCGTAATACCATCCGACCTCGTCCACGTCATCGCTTCCGCAATACAGATAATGCTCCTGCCTGTTTCCTCCCCTTGCGGCATATTCCCACTGGGCCTCAGTCGGGAGACTGAAATTCATCCCGGTCTGTCCGTTCAGTTTTTCAACGAACTCCTGGCACAGGGGCCACGATTTCTGTCCCACAGGCTTGAATCTTTCATTCTGCTCAAGCGGTGTCGGGGCACGGCCTTCCATCACCATATTCCACACCTCATTGGTCACCTCGCATGAGCCGATATAATAACTGTCAAGAGTGACATTGTGGGCAGGTTTTTCGTACGACTCCGCTGATGCATCGTCATCGGCGGCACCCATCCTGAAGGTACCTCCCTCGACATAGACCATCTTGAAAACGACGCCGTCAAGATTGATGGTCCGCACCTTCTTCGGCAGGGTCTCGAAAACCATATCCTCTCCGTAAGACGTGCCGAGCTTATTTGTCGCAAACGCGCGGACATGATAGCCTTTCCAGTCAGAAAGGTTTCCGAGTTCCACGGAATATTCTCCCGTACCCCTGTTGGCATTGACCTTGGTTCCAGTCTCCAGGGTAGGATTTTCTTCCGTACCATAAACCACTCCCCTCTCGAGCAATATTTTGCCGCCGTCGGAGACCAGGACGCAGGACACTGTCGCCCCTTCATCTGTCACATCCGCCACTCCGGCAGTCCGGACCTGAGGCAAGCCAGGTTCATTTTCAGGCGGAGTATCCGGCACTTCTTCCGGACCCTTCGAGCAAGCCGTGGAAAGCACAAAAAAGCCAGCCAGAAAGAAACTTCCGGCTGACCTCAGCAATAGCTTTATATTTCCAGACATGTTATTTGTCATTATTCAATACAAGACGGAGACCGAAGTCCATTCCAGCATTGTCTGAAGTATAAGTTCCCACTCTCTTGTAAACTGTGCAGAAGATATCATCCAGGAAGCCTGAACCTCCGCGGACTACCCTTTCCTTGGCTTCGCTCGAAGGCTCTGCCGGACCGGTAGGGTCAGTCGCATCACCTGCCTCATAGCCTGAAGAATAGAAATAGTCTGATACCCACTCGTTTACATTACCGCTCATATCATAGAGTCCGAGTTCATTAGGCTTCTTCTTGCCGCCCGGCATTGTCGATTCAATACCTTCTGCAGCCAAAGTAGTCATTGACCAGCCGACCTCGGCGAGATCATTGCTTCCGGCATACATATACCCCTTAGAGTTCACTCCGCCGCGGGCAGCAAATTCCCACTGTGCCTCTGTAGGCATGGAGAATGTCAGACCTGTCTTTTTGTTCAGTCCCTCAACGAACTGCAGGCACATGTTGTAGCTGACCTGATGAACGGCGATATCGTCACCGATGTCATAACTTGGATTGGAGCCCATGATGGCAGTCCACTGAGCCTGGGTGACCTCAAACTTGCCTATGTAGTAGCTCTTTGTCAATGTCACATTGTGCACAGGTCCCTCATAATAGAAACCTGCCTCCCACTGCGGATTACCCATAGCAAAAGTACCTGGTTTCACAAGCACCATTTCCAGCGATACATTATCATTGATAGCGATTGTGAGAGCCTCGGCCATATCTGTCGTGAAGGTTTTTTCCTCACCATATGCAGTACCGGCCTCATTCGTAGCATAAGCACGATAATAGTATGTGGTAGAAGCCTTCAGCTCAGAAAGTTCAGACTCGAACACACCTGTTCCTGTTCCCTCATCAGTAATGGATGAAGCCTCAACAGTAGGATTGGCCTGGTCACTATACACGATACCGCGTGCAGTAACTTCAGCACCGCCGTCTTCCTTGACCTCTCCGCCGACTTTGACCGAGCTGGTCGTAAGGTCTGTAAAATCAGCAGTCGTCACGACAGGAACTGTAGGAGGGACGGTCTCCGGATCATCGGGACCAGTCGAAGAAATACACGAGAACGTGAGCAGCAAAGTCGATGCTGCCAAAAGATAATAAGCAGTTTTCATATTGTTAAAATTGTATTTGCATTAGATTGCACTTGCAAGGTAAACATTAAAAGTCACAAATCCTACGACAATCCGACAAAATAATTCGACAATTTGACAATACGTATATGGATGCAGCTCTCTCACCCCTTGGTTTTTATTCCTTGAATGTTAACTTTGTATTTTGTGCAGACTTACCGGGCGCCACCACTCGGGAATGCCGGCAGTTATTATCCGTAACACGAATCACAACGCCATGAGACTCAGAACAATAGCATTGACAATTTCCACCGCGGTCCTCGCACTCAGCTGCGGCAGCAAAAGCGGTTACAGCTGGAAAGACGACCTCCAGCACAGAGTAGAACTCGACTTCTGCAAGACCAGGAGCGACATGAAGGAATATATCACGAAATACATTCCGGATGTCACTGAAGACCAGATAGATTCGTGGACCAGACAGGTCTGCCTGGAAGCATTGACCCTGAACGGCGAGACACGGTATTTCCGCAACGCCGGCCCGAACCTCTTCCGCATCGATAAAAGCTGCCGCGCGATAAAAGAGGCCGCTGACGGCGCCGAGACGGACAAAGCCTACCTGATCGGCAAGAAAGACATCGCCAATGCCGCAACAGCGGTCAGGAAAAGGATGAAGGCCAATGCCAATGTGAATGTCAATGCCATCGATGACAATGCTGTCACCTACGAGGCCGGCGGCTACCTGTCCGGCGACAAGTATCTCGGAAAGCCGCACAAAATGAGAGTCAGATACACATTGACTGTGAAACCGGACGCCGTTCCGGACGGAGAAACAGTACGTTGCTGGCTGCCATACCCGAGGACTGATGTCCCGAGACAGAAAAATGTAAGGTTCATCGAGGCCGGCTGGACATCCAGACCTTCCGATTCTTCCAACCCGTTGTATTTCAGGACAGAACTGGCCAATGCTGAAGAACTGACCTTCTCAGGAAACCAAAGCCCGCACAGTTCACTCTATATGGAAGCAAAGGCGTCCGCAGGCTGGCCTGTCGTATTCTATGAGGAGTTCGAATATGAATCCTGCGCCGAATGGATACCGCTCGGCATCACAGATGATGATACGGAAACCGGCATTGGTCCGTCCGGCAAAAAGGGCGCTGCTCCGAAAGAATATACGAAGGAGCGCGATTCGCACATATTGTTCTCGCCGAGAATCCTGGAACTCAGGGACTCCCTGTGTAAAGGCATTGACAAACCTGTCCTCAAGGCGAAAGCCTTCTATGATTGGATTGACGCGAACTTCCCATGGGCATCAGCGCGCGAGTATTCGACAATCAAGAACATTCCGGAATATGTCCTCCACAATAGACACGGAGACTGCGGCCAGGTCAGTCTTCTTTTCATAACTCTCTGCAGGTCAGCAGGTATCCCGGCCAGATTCCAGAGCGGATTCATGATGCATCCGGGCAATGACGGGCTGCACGACTGGGCTGAAATCTGGATTGACGGCTACGGATGGATTCCTGTGGACCAGTCTTTCGGAGGGGAAACCTACATGGGAGCCCTGGATGCCTACAGGCTCGTCATAAACAACGATTTCGGCCGCAAGTTTATCCCGGAAAAGAAATATCCGCGTAGCGAAACCGTTGATTTCCAGAGAGGCGAAGTAGAGTGGGACGGAGGAAACCTTTACTTCAACCAGTGGAATTATGAGATGAAAATCAGATAGTCTTCTCGATTTCCAACAGATAGAAGAATGCTTCCAGGCTTCGGCTTTGAGGGTCAATCATGGGTCAGGGGGAAAACCCTGTGTATTATGCATAGATTTTCTGTAGTCTAAAAAGGAAGTATTTTATGTCAGATATGGGGTCAAGTGTATTTTTTTGCGTTATTTCGGTGGTAATCTATACGTACTTTTTATGTATCAAACTCTTAACAAAACGGAGCATGTGCCCTAAGATCTTTCTGCGGACATAAGGAAACCTGTCCGCAAAGTCCGCCTTTCCACGGACAAAACAGGCAAAAATACAACTTGTCCGTAAAACCGGCCTTTTTCCGTACAAACGTTAGGATTTAATAACTTGTCCGTAAATACCCACCATTTTCCGGACAAAACGTGCTGGGTTTTGCTATCGTTCTGACATTGATCATGAAAATACAAAGCCATAGAAAAACGGTGACAAATAACGCGGTTTTTTACACCAGTTTCAGACGGGGGCTTTTTAGTTATCCTAAACACAAGGTTTTCTCCCTGACTCTCAATCATTGTTCTAAGGGGTTATGCGGTCAATAAGATGCTGTATTTTTTCTTCACAGTAGCGGCGCCGCGCATAGCGGAGCAGCCGGCTGCGGGATATGTCAAAATCGGAGAATACTTCCTGGTATATACGAGTGAGTTCACTTCCCTGAAGGAATTCGAATTCCGGATTAAGGAAAATGTCCACCAACATTTTCTCCGCTGTGGGTACGGAGAGTCCTTCAAAGGTGTCAATCGGAGCTTCCGTTGTAAGTGTATGCAGAATGATGCAGTCCCTGGTGCTCCCGAACTTGATAAACTCTTCTTTAGTGGGATTGGGAAGAACCATCATATTCGGATACTTCTCGCGGATGGCATCCGGGAAGGATTGTTCAAGCAGACGCTCTACGTCAACGATGACCATCTTGATGTTAGGCACATGCAGCATAAAGGGAATAACGCTGGCAGCATCCCAAATACAGAAATCAGCCAGCGGATAGCGCTTCTTCAGGTACTGGGCCAATTCCTTTGTTTCCGGCTTTAGAGCGAGTTGCAAACGGGGCTTTGCACTGTCACTTAGACGATACTCTCCCCAGCCGGTTTTAATGAGACGACCGGATGCAACCAAGCGGTCCAGCTGTGTTTGAAGACCACTGCCAACCGGAATCCTCTTTTCGCCCAGCCATGCGGAAAGGTCCTTCCTGCGGAAAGGTCCACGCTGCAGAGCTGCATAATATACGATATGGTCTGTAATTGTCATTCTTAACTGTTCAACAGCACAAAAGTAATACATTTTTGGCAAGAAACCGCTATTTCCTGCCAAAAATGTGTCATTATTCCAGAGAGGCGAAGTAGAGTGGGACGGAGGAAACCTTTACTTCGACCAGTGGAATTATGAGATGAAAATCAGATATTAATCCGGATTATTCACTACCTTTGCAAAAATACTCTCCGCAACTCAGACTTGCGGGGATATTTTTATTATCTCCAAGACGGACATAGATTACCATTTGTTGTTTTCATGAAGGGAATGCCTTCATGACTTTAAAATATTATACAGGATGAAAAAAGCATCTGTAATTCGAACTTGCATTTCATTGGTACCAATCGTGGTATTGGTCATTCTACTGGCATTGAACATCACCATTTTCGGAAGCGACGCGATTCTTGGCGCAAGCCAAGTGGCACTGCTGTTTTCAGCAGGAATCTGCGTATGGCTGGCAATGTGGCTTTTCAAGAAGCCGTGGGAGGAATTCGAGGACGCCATCAGGAGCAACATCGGAGACGTGACCACGGCCATCGTTATCTTGTTCATGATCGGCGGCATTTCTGGAACATGGACAATGAGCGGAACCGTGCCGTCCCTTATATATTATGGTGTGCAGATCATCTCCCCGAAAATCTTCCTGGTGACAGCATGTATAATCTGCGCCTTCATTTCCGTGATGATCGGCAGTTCGTGGACCACTATCGCGACTATCGGAGTGGCCCTCATGGGTATCGGAAAAGCCCAGGGCTTCAGTGATGGAATGATTGCCGGCGCTATCATATCCGGAGCATATTTCGGAGACAAGATTTCACCGCTTTCCGACACGACCGTGATGGCGGCATCCATCTCAGGGTCTCCCCTCTTCAAGCACATCAAGTACCTGATGCTCACCACAGTACCATCATTTGCTCTGACATTGACAATATTCCTGGTGCTCGGTTTTCTGCACAGCGGGAACGACTCTGCACAGATTACGGTCTATACGGAGACATTGTCGTCGAAGTTCAATATTTCACTGTGGACGCTCATCGTCCCGGTCGTGACCGGAATCCTCATCGCCAAGAAAATGCCTGCGCTGCCGGTATTGGGAATATCAATGTTACTGGCGGCAGGCTGCGCCATCGTTCTCCAGCCGCACATCGTGACGGAGATAGGCAACCAGACTCTCGAGTCTTTCGGAATCGGCGGAACACTGTGCAAGGCTGAAGTCATGTTCACCGGCATTGTCAAGACCATATATGATTCAGTTTCAGTGGATACCGGCGTCGAAGAGGTCAACAAGCTCGTGGCATCGAGGGGTATGCTCGGAATGCTGAACACTGTGTACCTGGTTATCTGCGCGATGTGTTTCGGAGGATGCATGAAAGCCAGCGGAATGCTCCACCACCTTGCATCATTGATCCTGCCGATGACAAAGACACGTACCGGTCTGGTGGCTTCGACTGTCGGAACAGGCGTAATCCTGAACGGTGTCATTTCAGACCAGTATCTTTCGATTATCCTTACGTCAGACATCTACAAGGACATTTATGCGAAACGCGGTTATGAGAGCCGCCTGCTGGGACGCTCCGTGGAGGATTCTTCGACTGTCACGTCGCCTCTCTACCCGTGGAGCAGCTGCGGTATGACACAGGCTACCATCCTGAGCGTGCCGACCATCACTTATCTGCCATATTGCTTCTTCAATATCCTCAGCCCGCTGATGAGCATCGCCATGGCCATGATAGGCTACAAGATATTCAGACGGGGTACGGCTCCTGACGAGGAGAATTAGCAGATTCCGAGACACATTTCCGATGATTCTAGAAAATTCAGTTATAAAGCAATTTAGCTGAATTTTCTTCATTTTTTACAGAAAACTGCGTATATTTATACGTTTTATAAGAAAATGCTTAAATTTACGTTTCAAAGTCTTTTCGAGTAGAGCGCAAGACAAGCTGATGACCGGGCGGAAAGGCTGATGAACTGACACGACAAACATTTCCAAGACAGTTTTTGTACAAAATATTTTATTAAACAGATAATATGAAAAGAATCATCGAATGTGTCCCGAACTACAGCGAGGGTCGGAACAAAGAAGTTATTGACCAGATTGTCAAGGCAATAACCGAAACAAAAGTTTCCACTGAGAACGGAGAGGAAAGCGTCAAAGTACTCGATGTTGATCCAGGAGAGGCCACCAACAGAACAGTGGTGACATTCGTAGGTTCACCGGAAGCGGTACTCGAAGCGGCATTCCAGGGCGAAAAGAAAGCAGCCGAACTGATCGACATGAGACATCACCACGGCGCACACCCGAGGTCAGGAGCTACGGACGTACTGCCTCTCATCCCAGTTGCCGGAACCACACTGGAAGAATGTGCGGAAATGGCCAGAAGCCTCGCAAAAAGGATCCACGACGAACTCGGAATTCCTTGCTACTGCTACGAGTCAGCAGCCTACAAGCCGGAGAGAAAAAATCTCGCAGTATGCCGCGCAGGCGAATATGAGGCTCTGCCGGAAAAGGTCAATGACCCTGAAAGGAAACCGGATTTCGGCCCGGGCGAGTACAATGAGACAGTTGCCAAGGCTGGCGCTACCAATGTCGGAGCACGTGACTTTCTTATCGCGGTAAACTTCAACCTGAACACCACATCCACACGCCGCGCAATGGCAGTCGCATTCGATGTAAGAGAGAAAGGCCGTCCTGCAAGAGAGGGTGGCAGCCTCACCGGAAAGATTCTCAAGGACGACAACGGAAAGACCATCTGGATTCCTGGAACACTGAAGGGCTGCAAGGCAATCGGCTGGTACATCGAGGAATACGGTATCGCCCAGGTATCCATGAACATTACCGACATGAACGCAACTCCGCTCCACGTGGCCTTCGAAGAGGTTTGCAGGGCAGCAGCGGCAAGAGGACTCCGTGTCACCGGAACTGAAATCGTAGGACTTGTACCTAAACGCGTTCTCATCGAGGCCGGCAAATATTATCTCGCAAAACAGGAGCGTTCACTCGGAATCAGCGAGGAGGAAATCCTCAAGATAGCTGTCAAGTCATTGGGCCTCAGCGACCTCAAGCCGTTCAACCCACGTGAGAAAGTCATCGAATTCCTGATGGAAGACGAGGCTGCAGAAGCTGCTAAGGAAAGACTTATCAGAATGACACTCAAGGGATTCGCAAGAGAGACAGCTTCTGAGTCAGCAGCACCTGGAGGCGGCTCAGTATCAGCATACATGGGCGCACTCGCAGCAGCACTGGGAACAATGGTAGCTAACCTTTCAGCCCACAAACGTGGCTGGGATGCACGCTGGAAAGAGTTCTCCGACTGGGCGGAAAAGGGACATGATGTCATGGAACGCCTGCTGAAACTCGTAGATGAGGACACCGCCGCATTCGCGAAGATCATGGATGTATTCTCTATGCCAAAGGGCAGTGACGAAGAGAAAGCAGCACGTGCTGCAGCTATGGAGAAAGCGACTCTCTATGCAACCCAGGTTCCTCTGAGAACAATGCAGACCGCGCTCGAAGCAATGCCGGTAGCCCTCGCTATGGCATTGACCGGAAACCCTGCTTCAGCATCAGACGCAGGAGTCGGCGCCCTCGCAGCATTGGCAGCAGTAAGAGGAGCACAGCTCAATGTCAGGATCAATGCTGCAGGACTCCAGGACCGCGCTCTTGCTGACAAACTCGTTGCAGAGGCAGAAGCCATCGCAAAAGAGGCAGCGGAGAAAGAGGCTGAAATCCTTGCCGCAGTCAACAAGAACATCGGCTAGACAATATAATCGTTTGGAAGTGTCCTGTGTCGGACATTTCTAAACGATTTTTCGCCAAGAACACATATAATTAATTACTAAACTTCACGAAAATGACTGATTTTCAGAAACAGATACTCGAAGGCATTCCTGCTGAATTGCCTGAGAAAAAACCATATGACAAGAATATCAACCATGCTCCTAAGCGCAAGGACATCCTCACTGAAGAAGAAAAGGTACTTGCCGTCAGGAACGCATTGAGATACTTCCCTACCAGGTTCCACAGTGTACTCGCAGAGGAATTCGCACAGGAGCTGCATGACTACGGCAGAATCTACATGTACAGGTTCCGTCCTGACTATGAGATGTATGCAAGACCTATCGACGAATATCCTGCAAAGAGCCGTCAGGCAGCTGCAATCATGGGTATGATCCAGAACAACCTGGACCCGAGAGTCGCTCAGCACCCTCACGAACTCATCATCTACGGCGGCAACGGAGCCATCTTCCAGAACTGGGCACAGTACCGCCTCGCGATGAAGTATCTTGCCGAAATGACTGACGAGCAGACTCTTGCCATGTATTCAGGTCATCCTATGGGACTGTTCCCAAGCCACAAGGACGCACCGCGTGTAGTTGTTACCAATGGTATGGTAATCCCTAACTACTCGAAGCAGGACGACTGGGAGAGATTCAATGCTCTCGGCGTTTCACAGTACGGACAGATGACCGCAGGCTCATATATGTATATCGGACCTCAGGGTATCGTTCACGGTACCACCATCACAGTCATGAATGCAGCACGCAAACAGCTGAAGAGCAAGGGCATTGACGGTACCAGAGAGAATATGAAAGGCCTCCTGTTCGTGACAGCCGGACTCGGCGGAATGTCAGGAGCCCAGCCTAAGGCAGGAAACATTGCAGGCGTAGTGAGCGTAACAGCTGAAATCAACCCGCTTGCAGCACGCAAGCGTCACGAGCAGGGCTGGGTAGATGAACTCCACGATAACCTTGACGAACTTATGGCACGTATCCGCAAGGCTACAAGCGAGAAAGAAGTCGTTTCGCTCGCATACGTAGGTAACGTTGTCGATCTGTGGGAAAGACTTGCAGATGAAGGCATTGAAGTAAACCTCGGTTCTGACCAGACCTCACTCCACAACCCTTGGGCAGGCGGATACTATCCGGCAGGATACAGCCTCGAAGAGTCCAAGAAGATGATGGCAGAAGAGCCTGAGCGCTTCAAAGAGTGCGTAAGAGAATCCCTCAGAAGACAGGTTGCAGCAATCAACCGCCTGACTGCCAAAGGAATGTACTTCTTCGACTATGGCAACGCATTCCTTCTCGAGTCTTCCCGCGCAGGAGCAGACATCCTCAGACCGGACGGCAAGTTCCGCTATCCTTCATACGTACAGGACATCATGGGACCACTCTATTTCGACTATGGTTTCGGACCTTTCAGATGGGTATGTATGTCAGAGAATCCGGAGGACCTCGCGAAGTCAGATGCCATCGCAGTAAAGGTTCTCGAAGAAGAGTCCAGGACAGCTCCGGAAGAGATTCAGGGACAGCTCCGCGACAATATCCACTGGATCGAGGAGGCAGGCCGCAATAAACTTGTAGTAGGTTCCCAGGCCAGAATCCTTTACGCAGACTGCGAAGGAAGGACCAAGATTGCATTGGCTTTCAACGAGGCTATCAGACGTGGGGAAATCACCGCCCCGATTGTTCTCGGACGTGACCACCACGACGTTTCAGGAACAGACTCTCCATTCCGCGAGACATCCAATATCTATGACGGTTCTCAGTTCACCGCTGACATGGCCATCCAGAACGTCATCGGAGACTCATTCAGAGGTGCTACATGGGTTTCCATCCACAACGGAGGCGGCGTAGGCTGGGGCGAAGTCATCAACGGAGGTTTCGGTATGGTCATTGACGGAACCGCCGATTCTGACCGCCACATCACCAACATGCTTTTCTGGGATGTGAACAACGGAATCGCACGCCGCAGCTGGGCTCGCAACGAAGGCGCACTCCACGCGATAACCCGCGAAATGGGACGCACAGAGACATTGACAGTAACAGTTCCTGTCAATGCTGACGAGGCTCTGGTCCGCGACGCGCTGAAAAACATCAGATAATCAAGAAATCCGAAAATGATCCGGAATGTCCGCAATGGGAGATATTCCGGGTCAATAACATAAATAACACGACATGATACATAAAATATCCAACGAGACACTGACACTCGCAAAAGTCAAGGAAATCATTGACAATCACGCAACTCTCGAGCTTTCAGAAGAGTCAGCAAAGGCCGTTCAGAAATGCCGCGACTATCTTGACAGCAAGATGGAGGACATAGGCAGACCAGTATATGGCGTCACAACAGGTTTCGGTTCACTCTGCAACATTACGATTCCGGAGGCTGACCTTTCACAGCTCCAGCACAACCTCGTAATGTCACACGCATGCGGAACAGGCGACACTGTAAGACCTGAGATTGTCAAACTGATGCTTCTCATGAAGATACAGTCTCTGTCTTACGGACATTCAGGCGTACAGATCATTACCATCCAGCGCCTTATCGACATGTTCAACAATGACATCCTTCCGGTTGTCTATCAGCAGGGTTCGCTCGGCGCGTCAGGAGACCTCGCACCGCTCGCACACATGTGCCTCCCTCTCATCGGCCTCGGTGAGGTAAGATACAAAGGGCAGGTGCGTCCTTCTGCAGAAGTATGGAAGGAGTTCGGATGGAGCCCTATCCGACTCCAGTCAAAGGAAGGCCTCGCACTTCTCAACGGAACACAGTTCATGAGTGCTCACGCCACATGGGCATTGATAAAGAGCATGAGACTTTCCCGCTGGGCTGACTGCATCGCAGCAATGTCATTGGAGGCTTATGACGGACGTATCGAGCCGTTCTACCAGCTCACACACCTTCTCCGCCGTCACAAAGGACAGCTCGAGACAGCTGAGAATTTCCTCAAACTGCTCGACGGCAGCGAACTTATCCGCAGACCTAAGCAGCACGTCCAGGACCCATATTCATTCCGTTGCATCCCTCAGGTTCACGGAGCTGTTAAAGACAATATCAGACACGTTGCATCTGTCATTGGAGACGAAATCAACAGCGCCACCGATAACCCTAACGTATTCCCTGACGAGGATATGATCATCTCTGCCGGCAACTTCCACGGAGAGCCTATCGCCATCCCTATGGATACCCTCGCAATCGCTATGTCTGAGCTGTCAAATATCTCAGAAAGAAGAATTTACAAACTTATCAGCGGTCAGAGAGGACTCCCTATGTTCCTGGTTGCAAAGCCTGGTCTGAACAGCGGATTCATGATTCCTCAGTACACCGCGGCATCTATCGTCAGCCAGAACAAGATGCTTTGCTGGCCTGCATCATGCGATTCCATCCCATCATCACAGGGTCAGGAAGACCACGTCAGCATGGGCTCCAACGCGGCTACCAAACTCGTCCGCGTAGTGGACAACGTCGAGACAGTCCTCGCAATCGAGCTTTTCAATGCTGCACAGGCTCTCGAGTTCCGTCGTCCTGAAAAGTCATCCCCACTCATCGAGAAGATGTTCGCAGACTACCGCAAGGAGGTTCCTTTCGTAGATGTCGATACTTACATGCATCCTCTTATCATGAAGAGCATCGACTTCCTCCGCGACGAAAACAATCTGTTAATCTAAGCCCTGACGCGATGAAAACGCTGATAAGGAACATCGGGCAGATTGCCGGAATCGTCGAGGCCGGAGTAATGCGTAAAGAAGGAGTGTCAATGTCAGAGACAGGCACCCTGGAGAACGCATGGCTTCTCATCGAGGACGACAAGATTGCCTGTTTCGGGCCAATGTCAGACTGTCCGGATCTCTCACAGGAATCCGGACAGGATTCTTTCGATGTCATTGACGCAGACGGCGGGTTCGTACTGCCGGCATTCTGCGACTCGCACTCCCACATTGTCTTTGCGGGAACAAGAGAGCAGGAATTCCTGGACAAGATCAAAGGTCTTTCCTATGCCGAGATTGCCGCTCACGGAGGCGGAATCCTGAATTCTGCTGATCTACTGCACAACACATCCGAGGACGAGCTGTACAGACAGGCGATGGAGCGTGTCAATGAAATGATAGCGAAAGGCACCGGAGCGATCGAAATCAAGAGCGGATACGGACTCACCACACAGGATGAGCTGAAGATTCTCCGCGTAATAAAAAGAATAAGGGAGAACTCCCCTGCCATAATCAAGTCCACATTTCTGGGGGCCCATGCAGTAGGCAGGGCATTCGCAGGAAGGCAAAGCGAGTATGTAGATCACGTATGCAATGAGATGATTCCGGCTGTTGCGGCCGAGAATCTTGCCGACTTTGTCGATGTATTCTGCGAAGAAGGATTCTTTACGACAGAAGAGACTGACAGGATTCTGACGGTTGGAGAGCAGTACGGTATGAGAGTGAAGCTCCACGCGAACCAGCTTGCCGTTTCAGGCGGCGTGCAGGTCGGAGTGAAGCACAATGCCCTGTCGGTAGATCATCTGGAGAGCACGACTGATGAGGAAATCCGTGTACTCAAGGACTCATGCACCATGCCGACAATGCTTCCTGGAGCATCATTCTTCCTGAGGATGCAATACGGCAAAGCCCTGGATTTCATCAACTCAGGGCTCGGTATAGCATTGGCATCAGATTATAATCCAGGTTCTTCCCCTTGCGGAGACATGAGGTTCGTCATGTCGCTCGGCTGTATCCAGATGAGACTCACGCCGATACAGGCATTGAACGCATGTACGCTGAATTCCGCCTATGCGATGGGCATCAGCGACGTTGCAGGTTCGATAACTGCCGGCAAGCTTGCCAACCTCATCATTACCAAGCGGATACCATCATTGACATGGATTCCTTACTGCTACCAGACTCCGTTCATAGACAGAGTCATATTAAGTGGCAGTACAGTGTAACGGCTACTCGTGTGTAGCGAAACGCTGCTCTGCGAGTTTTTCGAATTTTGTACCCGGACGGCCGTAATTGGCATAAGGGAATATGGAGATTCCACCACGAGGAGTGAAAAGACCTGTTACTTCAATGTATTTCGGGTCCATCAATTTGATAAGGTCTTTCATGATTTTGTTTACGCAATCCTCGTGGAAGTCTCCATGATTACGGAAACTGAAAAGATAGAGTTTCAGGCTCTTGCTCTCGACCATTTTCACGTCAGGGATGTAACTGATACGGATTTCAGCAAAGTCCGGCTGGCCCGTGATAGGACAGAGGCTTGTGAATTCAGGGCAATTGAATCTTACCCAATAGTCGTTTTCCTGATGCTTGTTTATGAAGGTCTCCAGAACTTCCGGAGCGTAATCCATCTTGTATTCGGATTTATGACCCAAGGAGTGCAGTCCCTCTTGTTCTCTTTCTTTATTCATTTGAAGTATTTGTTAAATTTGACAGTTACTCCGTCTTCAGGTGCGTAGGCATCCGGAGACGGAGAATTATTTGATTACCAATTAGATATCGTAAACGCGGAACGGATTGTACGAGATGTTCTCGTCATATGTGTCAATGCCTTCATAGCGTTTGAGGGCTTTGACTACATGTATCGTTACAGGAAGGATGAGAATCTCGTAGCATACCTTGAAAGTGACCTGAGCAATGAGCATTGTCGCCAATGACCTGATGTCTGCGCCCCAGAAGACGATAGGCATAAAAATCAATGAATCAAGGGTTTCTCCTGCTACGGAAGAAAGGATGGCTCGACCAGAGAAGCCTTTGCCTTTTGTGGCGATTTTCATGCGGCTCATGACAAAGGCGTTCATGGTAGAGCCTGCGAGGAATGCAAGGAGGGATGCGAATGCAACACGTGGTGCCATGCTGAACACGTAGTCGAAGTGTTCACCGCCGTCCCAGAATGATGCAGCCGGAAGCCAGGAGACGATCTGGCCCATGATGGCTACAAAGAAGTTCATCGCAAAGGCTGTCCAGATTACGAGTCTGGCTTTGCGGTATCCCCATACTTCTGCAAAGCAGTCGTTCAGGATGTAAGAAATTGGGAAAATGATTACTGCGCCGGGGAGCGTGATGCTGCCCATTGCGAAGACCTTTGTTGCAAAAAGGTTGGATGCTATCAGGCATACTATAAACAGTACGGCCATCAGCATGAAAACTACTGATACTTTTTTATTCATGTCTTGTTTTTTAAGTGGTTTCCTAGAGTACACTATTATTTATTATATTGGGACTCTGTCCCAAACCCTGTCGCTCCGCGCGCCCTATCGTCCTTCACGTATTTGCTGCCGCAAATACACGGACCCGGGCGGTCGTCTGATGACGACTTCGAGTTTTACAAACTCTCAAAGGGCGAAGCCGACCTTTAATTTAACAAAGCAAAATCCAAGGTCGGACATGCGCCTATGATATTGTCTGAAATTTATTCTTCGTCCTCGCCGGCTGCCTTGAGACGCTCTGCGTTCTCGGCAATCTGCAGCTGGTCGATACACTCCTGGATGTCGCCATCCATGAAAGCAGGAAGATTATACATTGACCAGTTTATACGATGGTCGGTCACACGAGACTGAGGATAGTTGTATGTACGAATCTTGGCAGAGCGGTCACCGGTAGATACCATGGTCTTACGCTTTGCAGCGATACCGTCGAGATACTTCTGATGCTCCATATTGTAGAGACGAGTACGGAGTTCCTCCAAAGCCCTGTCGAAGTTCTTCAGCTGGGAACGCTCCTCCTGACACTGAACCACGATACCTGACGGAATATGGGTAAGACGAACCGCGGAATAAGTCGTGTTCACACCCTGACCGCCAGGACCGGAAGAACAGAAAGTATCCTTACGGATATCGTTCATATCCAGGTCAATGTCAAATTCGTCAGCTTCAGGGAAGACTGCCACGGATGCGGCAGAAGTCTGGATACGGCCCTGAGTCTCAGTCTGAGGCACACGCTGAACACGGTGTACACCTGACTCGTACTTCATTGTCCCGTAAACACCATCAGCGCAAGAAAGCTTGAAGACAACCTGCTTGAAACCTCCGGAAGTTCCCGGTGCCTGGTCAGTAATCTCGAGTTTCCAACCCTTGCGCTCAGCAAACTTTGAATACATTCTGAAAAGGTCACCGGCGAAAATAGCAGCCTCGTCGCCACCTGTACCGCCACGGATTTCGACCATAGCATTCTTGCTGTCATCCGGGTCAGAAGGAATGAGAAGAAGCTTGATATTCTGCTCCATATCAGGGAGTTTAGGCTCAATCTCGGAAATTTCCTCGCGAGCCATCTCCTTCAGATCCTCATCTTTTTCATTGGCCATGATGTCCTTGGCTGAAGCAAGTTCATCCACCATTTTCTTATATTCAAGTCCGGCCTTGATGATAGGTTCCAGTTCCTTGTAATCCTTGTTCAGCTGAACATATTTCTTCATGTCCGACATGACTGCCGGATCAGAGAGCTGGTTCTGCAGCGATGTGAATTTGTCCTGAAGGCTCAGAACCTTTTCGAGCAATGAATTCTTTTCTGCCATATATATTATTCTGTTTTTCTTCTTAAACCGTCCGGAAATCCGTCACGTCAGCATTGACATAACCCCGGACAAACGCATTGACTTAGAGCGACTTCACGTAGCAGCGTCTGCGCATGTACAACTCGTGTTCGTATTTTCCCCAGACATTGACCGCGCTGTTCGTCTCGATCTGCGGGTTGGAAATCGCGTATTTTGTCTTCGCTGCCTGATACTTGTCAGACATCGAGCAGTGGAAGATCGCGCTCACTCCCTTGTTCTGCCACTTCGGTACGGCACCGTTCAGCATCAGGTCCACTGCCTCGTAATTGTGCATCGCCTTCAGCAGATGGAACCATCCGAATGGGAAGAGGTGTCCCTTGGCTTTCTGCAGGGCCCCCGAAATGCTCGGGAATGCTATTCCGAATGCTACCAGTTCATTGTTCTCGTCGAGGACAATGCTGCTGACCTTGTCTGAGATGAACGGCATCGAAACTTTCGCCTCGTGCTCGATTTCCTTCTCAGTAAACGGAATGAAGTTATAGACTGCTGCCGCGAAACTTTCATTGTAAACCTTGAAGAAATACTTCACCATCTCCTTGTCTTTCTTGAGCTTGCTCAGAAGACCCTCATGGAGGTTATATCTTTCCTTCAGCATGCCGGCAATCCTTACCATCTTGTCCTGCACACCCTGACATGCATCCATCTTGTACTGAAGCCAGTCGCACTCCTTCTCGTAGCCGAGTGCCGTCACGAAGTCATTGTAATAAGGGAAGTTATAGAGGCAGTTGAACGGAGGGACATTCTCAAATCCTTCCACCAGCATACCCTGCTTTCCCAATGTATTGTAATACAGCGGTCCATGAACTTCAGTCATGCCGTTCTCTTTCGCCCAGGCCTCCGCCGTGCCGATGAGAAGACGGGCTACGTCAATGTCATTGATCGTGTCAAACCAGCCGAAACGGGCCCTTTTCTTGTTGTAGAGTTCGTTATAACGCGGATTTATCATAGCACAGATACGTCCCACGACTTTATTTCCGTCCATGACCATCCACAACTTATGCTTACAATAATCCAATGCCGGATCTTTCGTCAGGCTGAACACCTGATCCGAATGAAGGGCAGGCACATACTGCTTACAGTCCTTATATAACTCATCCGGGAACTTGATGAATTTTTTCAAGTCTTTCTTCCCGCTGACTTCAACAATATTATATTTCGACATACATCTGGTTTTAGTACAGTCTGCAAATTTAACAATATTTTAGCGAAAAATAAAACCGGAATTAAGTGAGCGTCAATCCGGGCGCAAGAGAAAATGAAGTATCACCGCTGCCAGGTCAAATGGCTCTGGGGATTGTCAATGTCATACAGGCGTGGCAAATGACGAAAATCTATGATATGTCAGGGAAGCATTAGCCGGTCACAGCATCGGTTGTCGTCAGGTGATGCAGTACGGCGGAGCTCACTCCGCTGCGCTCCATGTTTTTTCGCAAAGTTGTGGAAGGTAAAGAAGATGCCATTTGTAAAGTGAAGTCAGATTTCAGGACTCCGAAGGACCTCACCGACATCGACGAACTTCTGACGATAAACGTTTAAGTATTATGGAAGCGATTTCAGACATTTGTCCAAAAGCAAGCAGAGGCAAGATGGGGTTCGGGGGTTGTCAATCAACTTAGCCTTGACCTTAGAGAAGCCTATCCTGATGTGAAAGGTTTCGCGGCTCGTAACCTTTATTATATGAAAGAGTGGTATGAGTTTTATATGGCTGATAACAATCATAAGGAAATTTTGCACCAACTAGGCGCAAAATTACAAATGATTGAAAATCAGAACCCTATAAAATTGCACCAACTAGGTGCAGAATTTGTTTCCCTGGATAGAATCTCCTCTATTGTTGATGAAGAAGGCATGCTCCCAATCTTTGGGATCGTTCCTTGGAAGCATCACCTGCTGCTTACGTCAAAATGCAAATCTGTAGAAGAAGCGTTCTACTATATGGCACGCATAATAGATGAGGGGCTTAGCAAACGTGAATTGGAAGATGTTATAGACAATGGTGATTTTGGCAAGCAAGGAAAAGCCATAACTAACTTTACTTCTCAACTGCCCACATATCAAAGCCAACTTGCAGCAAGTGTATTGAAAGACCCATACAGGCTTGACTTTCTTATGTTGGAGAGAGGATACAATGAACGAGATTTGGAGAATGCCATAGCAAAAGACATAACTCGCTTTTTGCTTGAACTGGGTAATGGATTTACCTATGTCGGTAAGCGTCTCCGGAGTTAAGCCGGTTGTCGGGACGGCGCCACATTGGTTTTTGCAATAATTTGATTCATAGGTAGTTGTGAAATTCGGTGTGGATTAGTGGCCAAAAAATCTTCGGTAATCCACGCTTAAAATAAATGACACTTGATTATCAATGTGTTACAGAGGAGGCCGTGGCGTCGTCCCGACTGATGAAAGCACGTCAATACGTAACTGCGGAGACGCTTATGATGGGATTCGTCTCGGCCAGACGATTGCAAAATTCCGCGGGTGGCCACGCGACATGGTCATGCAGATGCGTCTGTGGCATATTGGTGTGGCAGAACCACCATGTGAACCACGTCAGATAGACCTGGAGCATTTGTCAATGTCATACAGGCGTGGCAAATGACGGAAATCTATGCGGATGGCCATGTCGCGTGGCCAACCACGGAAATCCATGACATGTCAGGGAAGCATTTGCCGGTCATAATATCGTTGTCGTCAGGTGGTGCAGTACGGCGGAACTCACTCCGCTGCGCTCCGTTCGGCCCTCCTATCGTTTCCTGAGTCCTCGCTCCCGCGAGAACTTGTCTCCGGCAGGCACCTCCCACTTCCCGAAGCCATGGGTTGGCCACGTCCGCCGTACCGCACCGCCTGACAGACGACATGGCGATGAAGACATTCACCACTGAAAAACGGTGTAAGAAAACGTCATTATTTTCATCATTTCAGATAATTGAAACAAACGGGGTAAAATCAGGCTGATTTTTACACTGTTGGTCCGATACTCGGCTATGTTCATCTGTCCGGGCGCGGTTTTTGCGTGATGCAAGTCCCCGTCGGGCCCGATGATGGTTCATATCATATGAAAATCCTGGGATTCCGACAGGAACAGCGGCTCAGCAGAAGCCGCATAGTATTGTAATTTAAAACATTATGAAAATGAAGAAATTAATCATTTCGGCCATATTGGTACTCTGTACCGTCATGGCTTTCGCGCAGACAAATGACGCGGACAGAATTCTGGGAACCTACTTGTCAGAAAACAAGACCGGAAAGGTAGAAGTCACCAAGCAGAACGGCAAATATATCGGAACACTTGTCTGGACAGCTGTCGAGGGTGCAAAAGATGAAAAGAATCCGGATGCTTCTCTGAAAAAAAGGACACTCAAGGGCGTTGTCATCCTGAAAGACATGACCTACGACAACGGCATCTGGAAGAACGGCACCATCTATGACCCTGAAAGCGGAAACACCTACAAGGCCACAATCAAACTGAAGTCTGACGGAAATCTTACTTTACGCGGATATATCGGAGTTCCCGCACTTGGCAGAAACTCCGTCTGGACCAGAACCAAATAATGTAAGTTTCGCAAGCGCAAAACACCGTTTTTGGAGCCCTCAGGGCGAGGGTAAGGAGGGTGAAAAAGTCTTTTGTTCCCCCTCCTCCGGACTTCCTGCCCCCCCGCAGACTAACGTCTGCGACCCCGATTAGGGGTATCTCGCGACACGGCGCGGTCCCTTCGGAACTTTTTAGTCGGCCCCTTTAGAGTGAGGGTAACGTACACAAGAAAAAGCGCGTGGGCCTTGGGCATTCGTTCGAGAGACGGACTACCAATTTGCGCAAGCACTCAGCAAGGCAGACTACTACAGGCCTTTGGCCTTGGCCTCATCCCAGATTTCATCCATCTCGGCAAGTGTCATGTCGGTAAGATTGCGACCCTGACGGATGGTATGCTCCTCCAGATACGTGAAACGGCGACGGAACTTGTCGCAGGCACGGTTCAGAGCAGTATCGGGATTCAGGCCATAGAGTCTGGCAGCATTGACAACAGCAAACATGAAGTCCCCGAGTTCTTCTTCTGCGCGGTCACGGGCAGAACCAGGAGTCGGGGTCATTGTATATCCGGCAGGCACGGTGTCGCCAAGACCTTCCTCCGCTGACATTGACTCAAGCTCTGCCTGAAACTCGCCCTGTTCCTCCTTTACCTTGTCCCAGACCTGTGACGGACGCTCCCAGTCGAAGCCCACTCCCCTCGCCTTGTCCTGCATCGAATACGCCTTGAGAATCGGCGGCAGCGAATCCGGAACACCTGAAAGAATGCGTTTGTTCCCGCCCTTCTCCTTCATTTTCATCATTTCCCAGTTCTCGGAAACCGCCTCGGCATCAGCAGCCTGGACATCAGAGAACACATGAGGATGACGGAATGTCATCTTCTCGCACAAGCGCTCCATGACATCTGCCACATCGAATTTCGACTGCTCTTCAGCGACTTTGGAATAGAAAACCACATGCAGAAGGATGTCTCCCAGTTCTTTTTCGACATCTTTGTCCTCATGCTTGATGACAGCATCACTGAGTTCGTAAACTTCCTCCACAGTAAGCGACCTCAATGTTTCCCAGGTCTGAGCCCCGTTCCATGGGCATTTTTCTCTGAGTTTGTCCATAATGTCCAGCACGCGGCCGAACTGCGCAAGTTTTTCTTCTCTTGTGTGTGCCATTGTCAATGTCATTAAAAATCACAGCCGGGAATTCCAATCCCGTACATCCCTGCAAAATTAGCAAGAATCCGCAAGATTGCCATCCCGCAGAACGAAAAAGATGCCGGCGGAACAAAAACCGCCAGCATCCTCATATCTAATTATGATAGTTTTGTCAAACTATTACCATGGTGTTGCTACATCCTCACTTGATACGTTCTCAACCCAAGTGAATGTCTTGTTTGTATGCAAGTGGTGATGATCGCCAGCGAGATTCTTGAAGATCTTATTGGTCTCATCATAGTTACTTCTGGAAATTCTCCAGTAGCCGATAAGTCCCTTGCTGTCAGGAGCAACAGACTTGATGCTGTTTGCAATCTGATCTGCAGTTCTGGCAACATCCCAAACACGGATTTCATTGGTCATGACTTTACAGCCCCACCACCATCTGTCACCAGGAGCCCAGGTACCGTTGCTGCCGCCGACTCCCATGAATGACATATAAGGGAACTGGCCTTCATTGACAACCTTTGTCGCAATTTCCTTTCTTCCTGCGAAAGAACCGTTCACATAGATTGAGACATAAGTTCCGTCGAAGGTAACCGCATAGTGCTGCCACTTGTTGGACTCGATAGCGATTGTAGGGTTAAGGTAGTCTCCGATACCCTGGAACTGAGCCCAAGAGTGAGCCTTCACGCCATCCTGATCATTCTGAGGGTCCTCGAAACGTGCCATGAACTCACCAGTGCCAGGATTGCAGAAGAACAGGTCTCTGTTACGGTTTCCTGTATTGGATACCTGCAGACGCATCTCGATAGTGAACTGAGGAATATTGAATGCCTCATCTGTTCTAAGACCTGAAGCTCCGTTGAACATAGGGAGATCATCTACGATTGCAGAAGAAATCACATATACATAAGAAGATGTACGTCCTGTAACATCAGCATTGCCGGCAACCTTTTCCATTCGGAGAGGAAGGGCATATGGTGTTCCAAGCATAGCCAGCGGAAGAGGATCCACTGAAATGATGAATGGATCAGAAGAACACTTTCCCGCAGGAATCTTCACTGTTGACTCGAACTTTACCAACTCTTCAGGAAGGATCGCATAGCCGGTACCTTCTGATTCATTGAACTGGTTCAGGACATCCTTGTCGATTACCAGACGATACTCTGCATCAGCATCTTCCTTGTCGGTCAATGATGGTGTAAGGGCAAGATTGGTAACGGTAGAACCGAGGGTTACTACACTGTTGGCAATACCCGGAGTTGAGTTGCTCTCTACGAGGTATGCGTGAACTCCGAGCTTGTCACCCATAGTTCCGGCTGCACCATATTCCGCATCGTTGCAGCTGCACGCAGCCATGGCAATAAGTGCAAGAGCACCGTATTTATAAATATTTTTCATGTTGTTCAAATTTAAAATTTCAATACTACTCAGCTGGTTCCTCCTTGGTGATTATCTGTTTGCCAGGAGCAGGATTCTGCTGCTGAATAGCCTTGCGCATCCATTTGTAAGGAGGGTTGTTGACCTTCTCGTTACTGAAACGGTATGCACCGAATCCACCCTTTCTGAAGCCGTTTGAAGGTTTCCAGTCAGCAAAACCGACGAGAGAAGGCATAATCTTCTTGTCCCATCTGTAACCATCAATGTCATACCACCAGAAACCGCCGTTCAAGCAGTCGATAGCACTTTCAAGGTTCTCTGTAACAATAAGTTTCTTGGTAATCTCCTCCTCGCTCATTACACCTGAGAAAGCATAGATGGTACTTCTCAGACGAGACTCCAGACCATTCGCGCTATTGGAAGTATTAGGGCTCACAAAGCTGGTTGTAGCATAAGCCTGGTTTACGAAGTAGTCGAAATATTTGACAAGATCAGCCGCATTAGGCATCGATGTATAATATCCGTCAACGATGAAAACCTTGTCTGTTCCTGACTGAGGTCCGATATACTTGCCCATTTCCTCCACGAACCATGTAAAGTACTGGGAATTACGGCAGAGGGCTCCGCCATACTCACCCGGCTCATAGTCGATGTCGATACCGCTGAAGCCATAGATATTCAGAGAGTCAGCGATAGTCTTTGTCCATTTGATGATGGAGTTATGGATAGACTCTTCGTCACCGTCTTTCCATCCCCAGTAATCTCTACGCTCCTGAACAGTTGTAAGTTCACCTGGAGAATAGAAGCAACCTACTTCCGGTACGAAAGAGCAGATAAGCACCTTGGTACCCTTGACCTGGGTCACGAAATCGAGGTCAGCCTTCTTGGTAGGAGTAAGATGGGAATTGTTCCACAATGAAATGATATCCATTGAGTCCGGAACTGCCTGAAGCATGTTGGTAGTAGCGACACCGCCCTCGCCCCATTCACTGAACCATCCGAATGAAACAGAATGATCACTTGCCTTATAAGCTCTGAGAGCCTCATAGTAAGCATCATCCTTAAGGATTTCAGTCAACGGACTATCGAAATCTTTAGGTTCCGGTGTAGTCCAGTCATCACAACCGGTAACTGCAAATACTGCGAGTGCCGGAATGACAGCTTTCAATATATTGAATTTCATGTTTATCGAATTTTATATGTTAGTTCTTCTTAGCCCAGAAAAGATCTACTGACTCGTCATCCTTGCCACCAAGCAAGCTGACAGCTGCAGGATAATTTTCCTTATTCAATGTTTTCTCGTTGAAAGAGTAACGAAGTCTGCGGAGTCCACGTGCATTATCTGTAATTACACCATTTGAGAGGTTGTCGATTACAGGAGCGAGCTCAGGATAACCTGTTCTTCTATATTCTGTCCAAGCCTCGATTCCCATAGGATAGTTGGCAATCCACTTCTGGGTGATGATCTTCTCGAGTTTCATATCAGCCGATGCCGATTCGTCCCAAGCGACAGTAACCTTTGTCTTTCTGCTGTAGTCAGGGAATCTTGCAACAGGGTCATTCTCATATGAATCAGGCACGCTGGTGTCATCCCCTATGTAGTTAGAGGCATCATAGCTGTCCACGCCCCACTGTTCCATAGAGAGTTTGATACCCTGCTTATAGAAGTCCTGAGCGCTTCCGGAAATCCATCCTTTAAGAACTGCCTCTGCAAGAAGGAACTGAGATTCTGCCGCCACGAAAACAGGGAGTTTGTCGGTAGCCGCAAAATTAGGCATTGAATAACCCTGAACTGCTGATTTCTCGAAAGCGCCCTTTCCTGAACGCATTCCGATATACTTTCCGCCAGTAGATTTGGTGAAGTAAGCCGGACATCTCGGATCCTCATAACCATTCATATAGTCCACGATAGACGCACCGCTTCTGAGGTCACCCCATGATGCACTTGCAAGCTGATAAGGGTTTGGCTGAGCTGCCGGATCCATCATTGCATTGTCTGCATTAACATTGATAAATCCGAATGGAGACTCATAAGCAGCTACAAATGCCGCCTGATTGCCAGAACGCATTGCTGCACGCATGATGTAAGAGTTTGCAAGCTTTGCCCACTTGGCATAATCTCCTGCGAAAACAGGATCCTGAGCAGCCAAAGGCTTCTTGTCAGGATATGCAGATGCATAGCCGGCAAGTACGGATGCGGCACTGTTAAGATCCTCGATGATGCTCTTGTAAACATCCTCATTAGAATCGTATGCCACATACATCTGACCGTCAGTTACCTTGCTGTAAGGAATCGGGCCGTACATGTCAGCCACACGCATCATAGCTGCTGCGCGGAGAAGGTTGGCCATTGCATAATAGTGACCTGAAGCACCTGTGAATTTCTCAATCTCGAAATAGTTGGCATAGATATCGAGGAACATTGTCTCATAAGGAATTGCATTCCAAGAATCAGAGGCATTGAATGTATCGAAGTTCTGACCACCCCAACGGTTGGACAATGTGTAGTAGCCACCGAGAGAACCGACCATCTGGTCGATCATCTGAGAGTCATTCTGCTGCACGTACATAAGAGATGCCATCATCGTCGGAATAAGAATCGACGGATCAGAACTCTTGATTGCATACGGGTCCGTATTATATTTCTCGAAGTTCTTTGTACATCCTCCAAGTACGCCGAGGATAGCGCAAGAAGCGAGAATTTTGGTTATTTTGTTCATAATTGTCTTCGTTTTTAGAACTGGAGTTTAACATTGAAACCGAAATTTCTTGTGCTTGGAAGCATGAAATAGTCAACTCCCTGATAGTAGTTGTTGCCTGTAGCAGCTGAAAGTTCCGGATCAAACGGAGCCTTGCAGTAAATCATGGCGAGGTTACGTCCTACAATACCCAAAGTAAGGTTCAGTTTGTCATTGAACCACTTCCTAGGGAAGGTATAGTTCAATGCAAGTTCCTGGAGACGGACGTTGGTAGCGCTATAGAGGTAGAATGCATCATAACCTCCCTGAGCTGTACTGATTGTAGTATAATATTCTTTTGCTCCGAGCTTACCATAGTTTACAGGAATACCGCCTGCATCACGCATTGAAGCGGAAGCCTCTGAAACTCCATAGTAGTCGAGGATACCCTGGGTAGCTGAGTAAACGAGACCGCCTACACGTGCAGTGAGCACTACGCCGAGAGAAATACCCTTGAATCCGAAGGTGTTGCTCCATCCGAAGTTGCCCTTAGGAGCGAGCTGACCGGCCTTGTAAGCTTCAACTTCCTCAACCTTGATATTACCGTTGTTGTCAACAGCCACACTACCGTTAAGGTCTCTGGCCACTCTATGTTTGATATAGATGTCAGAAAGTGAACCGCCTTCACGGAGAATAACCTGAGGAGCAACGTTAGATGCGCCCAACCAGTCCTTCTCGATCTGTGTCACGTCAACAGGAGTGCCTGTAACAGGGTCAGGAATACCATGTGCGAGTTCCTTGATCTTGTTCTGGTTGAATGTATATGTAAAGTTGCTGCTCCAGCTGAAGTCACCCCACTTGTTGTCATATCCGAGAGCGAGCTCAACACCCTGGTTCTGGATGTTACCGGTCTGTGCCACGAAGTTCTTGTATCCTGAAGATGCAGAAAGAGGAGCATAGATGGTCTGGTTATAGGTATTTGACCTATAGTAAGTCACATCCAAAGAGAGGCTCTCAAGGAAACGTACATTGAGACCGAGTTCCCAAGATCTTGTATCCTCAGGTTTGAGGTCGTATGCAGGATACGTATCGCTCTTGCTCCAGTTGTGGGTCTGGTCGTTGTACTTGTAGCTAGGATTAGAGAGGAATCTGTCAAATGGAGAAGCCACCTGAGAGTAAGATCCGCGCATCTTCATGAAAGTAAGCCATGAAGGCATCTCTACCATATTCGAGATAACTGCAGAAAGACCTGCTGACCAGTAGAAGTAAGACTTGTTGTCAGTATAGGCGAGCTGTGAAGCCCAGTCATTTCTTCCGGTGAGAGTGAGGAAGAGCATGTTATTCCATCCAGTCTCAACTGAAGCGAAGACAGCCTGTGTCTGATCATGCCATCCTTCCTGATTACCCTTGTAGTTTACAGCTGTATTCAGGTTGTTGGTAGCAAAGTGGTTAGGCAGGATAAGGTCACCGGCAGCGCGGTTCATCTCATATCTCTGATCGTTGATAGAAGCACCGGCATTGACGATCAATCTCCAGTCACCCCATGTCTTATCTACGTTTGCGATAATATCACCATAGAAAGATCTGTCAGTCATGTTGTCCAACATGTAACCACCGTTTTCACCGGCAAATGTTGTCAATGTTGTAGCATAGTACTTAGTAGTCTGGCGATATGTTGACTCATCGAGACGAGCACGTCCTGTGATGTTCAGCCATTTGAAAGGAATGTACTGCAAAGAAGCATTGTACATGTAACGGCGCTTGTTCATGTCGCGGTTGTTGCGATTCTGCACCCAGTAAGGGTTCTGGATATTGTGAGAGCCCTCAGAATATGGCCAGTACTGTGTCTTCACACCTGTAACAGGGTTCCATCTTTCATAGAGACGAACCTCATTGAAATCGTCTCCTCTCGGGAAGAGATAAAGACCAGGGAGCGGGTTGAAATAAGTACCCTGTGAAACGAGGTTGTGGTCCTTCTGGATAATGAAACTTGCACCGAAGTCGAGTACGAGTTTATCTTTCGCAAACTTGGTAGTATTTCTTGCGGTGAAGTTGTATCTGTCATACTTGCTCTCAGGAACAATACCCTTTGAGTTTGTAGTCGTAGCGGAAATATATGTCTGGCTGTTCTTGTTGCCTGTAGAAAGTGCAACAGAGTTGATTACATCTGTACCGGTGTTGAAGAACTTGCGAGGATCATAGCTGTATGAAGAAGGAAGTTCTGCACCCCAGCTGTTGTATCCGCCGCTTCTACCATAACGGTCCTGCATATCAGGCATCATGTATGCCCTTGAGAAAGTGGTATTGTTGCTGACAGTAACCTTGGTCGTGCCCTCTGCACCTTTCTTGGTGTTGATGATTATTACACCGTTGGCAGCCTCAGAACCGTAAAGTGCTGCTGCAGAAGGGCCTGTAAGCATATTCACAGACTCGATATCCTCCGGGTTGATATCGGCAGCAGACTCAGAGCTGACCATTGAAGACATGGTACCGCCGGAGCCGCCGAAGCTCTTGTTGTACATAGGCACACCGTCGATCACATAAAGAACAGTGTTGTTCTTCTCGATAGACTTCATACCACGCATTACGACACGGGTAGTACTTCCAGGGCCGCTGGCACCTGAGTTGATCTGCACTCCGGCTACCTTACCGACGAGTGAATTTACGAAGTTCGCATCCTTTACGGTGGTAAGTTTGTCAGAATCCACTTTCTGCACATTGTAAGAAAGCGTCTTCTCCTCACGTTTGATACCGAGCGCAGTGACAACGACCTCATCAAGGAACTCTGTGGACACCTCCAAGGTGAAGTTCAATTTCTGCTGGCCTGTCCATACGGCCTGCGCATCCTTGTATCCGAGAATGGTCACGACAATGACATCATTCATCTCAAGACCTGAAAGAGTATAATCTCCGTCCATACCGGAAATCACAGCTCCGGTCTTGTCCTTAATCATAACCGCAGCTCCCGGAACAGGTCCGTTTGAATCGGTTATGATACCCTCAACTGTCCCCTTTCCGGATGTATTCTGGGCATACGCAGAAAAAGGAGCAGCTACATTCAAGGTTGCAGCGGCAATCAATGCCACGCATACCCTTAGAAACGTTTGCTTCAAGTGTTTAAACATAATTGATAGTGTTTTTAAATCGTAGATTTATACCTACAGAACTGCAAATTTACAATTATTAATCAAATTCCCAAAATATACGCTGGTCTTACACTATTTTTTTACCCATTTAAAATAAAATATAAACCATAACGGACAACTAAAACATTACATTTTAAGTTTTAAAGTCATATCCGTTCGCACCGGCTGTCGTTGTAATCGGAAAAATATCCCTATCTTTGGAATATTCGATACATTAATCCAAAAACAGACTGGAAATGAACATTATCAGAACAATATTGACAACGGCCGCCATGGCATTGACCTTTGCCTCGTGCAGCATCGACGGCGTCGGCCAGAGGCCGGACTCCCGCCCGCAGGGACCGGATGACAACAAATTAACATTCCGGATAAACCCCGACTGGACATTGAAACATTCGCAGGACGTGATTACGGACGACAGCGGTTTCCTCGCCGACATTGACATAATCACCGTCGAGAGCGTGGACCAGGAAACTTATTGGCTCGACGTGGTGACAGAGGAGAATCTCGAGACATGGTACAATGGCGACATCTACGAGTATATCAAGGATGAGCCGAATTTCTATACCGGAGAGACCTACAAGGGAACGATGGACATAACATTCGACAGAATGAGGTCCGGGAAATGGGTGGCAGTGGCATTCGGCGCAGACGACAAGGGCAACCTGACCGGAGACTATGCCGTCCTGAGATTCACAATCCAGGAAGACAAACCTTCGGAGGACTTTCTGAACTGGCTTGGAGACTGGACCATCACGGGAGCATGCAAGACTGACCAGTCGAAAAACATCACCTATAATATAAAGGTATCTTCGGCTGACGCCAATTTCCTTTTCAATGTTGCAGGATGGGAAAGCGGAAACAGTACAGAACAGGACATGAGCGACTACAGCATTGAAGTCCAGTACGACAGGTTCACCAGACAAATGCTGTTCAAGAGCCTGTTTATCGACACCGAGACACTTGGAGGCAAACAGTACGACCTCTGTTTCTACGGCAACTTCATCTATGACGGCTCTATGGGATTCACTGACATGAAGGCAGGTGAAGAGCAGACCGTATGTGACAACATCATCATCGCAGAAAGCTCAGAACTTTCTTCCGATGCCAGAAAGGCAACAGTCAAAGGCTTGATTTTCAATTTCTTGCATGAGAACAAGACCTACACCACATCGCTCACGTCAATGCAGTATTTCGACTTCCCTCACGATGAGAATGACAACGGCATATACGTAAAGAACCAGAAGATTCCTGTATTCCCGCTGACAATGACTAAGGCCGGTTCTGCAGAAAAGGTTAATTCAATGCCAGCAGACGCCTCAGGACGCAAGACATTGAAAATCAAGACAGGAAACCATATCCGGAGAAACGGTACCAAGGCCGTGACGACAGTAAGGTCCGCTTCTTCCGCCAATGCCAAGAAGACATTGACAAGATAATTCCAATATCGGATGCCCGGTTATCTGGCATTCGACACCGATATAACCGATAAACCCCGTTGCTCCATTTTCCGGAACAACGGGGTTATTTGTATTATAAGTCAGCATTGACCTGAACCCAAATCCTCCCCGAGGGGAGGACCGGTCTTATTCTGCGAGACGAGCCTTGATGGCCTTTGTCTGCTCTTCGAAGCCCGGCTTCTCAAGAAGGGCGAACATATTCTTCTTGTAAGCCTCTACACCCGGCTGGTTGAACGGATTCACTCCGAGAGTGTAAGCGCTGACGCCACATGCGAACTCGAAGAAATAGAACAGGTTGCCGAGGGTCTTCTCATTGATCCTCTCGATGGAAACCTCAAGCTGTGGAACACCGCCGTCAATGTGGGCAAGCTTTGTTCCGAGCTGAGCCATCGCGTTGCAGTGTTCAACGTGTTGTCCTGCAAGGTAATTCAGCTGGTCAAGATTCTGCTCATCGCTGCCGATCACAACGCTGCGGTTACTGTTCTCGATGTTCACAACGGTCTCGAACATAATTCTCGCGCCGTCCTGAACAAACTGGCCAAGTGAATGAAGGTCAGTGGTATAGGTAACAGATGCAGGGAAGATTCCTTTGCAGTCCTTGCCCTCTGACTCACCGTAAAGCTGCTTCCACCACTCGCCGAGATACTGGAATTTAGGGCTGAATGAAACAAGGATTTCAACGCTCTTTCCATAAACAGAATGAAGGAGATTACGCATTGCAGCATAGACTACTGCAGGGTTGTTCTCTGATTTCTCTGCAAGTGCAGCCTCTGCCTCTTTGGCGCCTTCGAGCAGTGCCCTGATGTCAAATCCTGCAAGCACGATAGGAAGAAGACCTACCGGAGTGAGAACTGAGAAACGTCCGCCGACATTGTCAGGAACGACGAAAGTTCTGTAGCCTTCCTGTGTAGAAAGTGTCTTGAGAGCTCCCTTGTGCGCATCGGTAACTGCAACGATACGTGCTGCTGCCTCTTTCTGTCCATAAGCCTCCTCAAGATGCTGCTTTACGATTCTGAAAGCAACCGCAGGCTCAGTGGTTGTACCAGACTTGGAGATGACTACACAAGCTGTATTTCTAACCTTCATCAGGTCAATGAGTTCGCTCACATACTCCTCTGACAGGTTATTGCCGGCGAAAACGACCTCAGGCACATCCTTGCGGTGAAGTTCTCTTGCGAAGCTGTGCGAAAGAGCCTCGATAGCGCATTTTGCACCGAGATATGAGCCGCCGATACCGATAACTACAACGAGATCCACATTTCTGGATTTCCAGTCATCACGAACATCCTCACATGCCTTTACAAGTTCTTCAGGTGTCTCTGAAGGAAGGTGTTTCCAGCCGAGGAAATCATTACCTGCGCCGGTCTCAGACTCGAGCACGTCAAAAGCAGAAAGAGCCTTCTCTACATATTCCTTGTACTCAGACTCTTTTACAAAGGAGGAGCAACCTCCGATATTCACTTTAACCATTAGATTATTAATTTAAGTTCTGTTTTACAAATCCATTCCGAAGACTGCACCATCCACGAATCCGGGATTATTCGGCAGATTTCGTTTCCAAGCCGCAAGCGAAACAATACCACTAAAAAAGTTTCATAACGAAAGAAAATACTTTCAATACGTAAACCATTGACATCCAGCGACTAATGGAACAAGTTAAATCCGTTCGGTCCGGCAAAGATAATTTTTTTTACTGAATAATCGTAATAACTAAGTATATTTGTATGATAAACCCGACGTTCCAAGAGCATGGAACCGGGCGTGTAACACAAAACATAACAGTTATTTATGAAAAAGTCAATCTTGAACTTCGCGCTGGCGGCATTGACAGCAGTCATGACGATTCCTGCCACTGCCCAGACCGGTTCCATCAGAATCGGAGCGCACAGAGGCTTCTGGAAATGCGACGAATCGCAGCATACAGAGAATTCGATAGCCTCCCTGAAAACAGCCCAGGACTACAATCTCTGGGGCAGCGAATTTGACATCCACCTGACATCAGACCACGAAGTCGTTGTCCACCACGATGCCCACATAGAGGGCCATGACATCCAGAAGAACACATACGGCTACCTGAAGCAGTTCAAGCTTGCAAACGGAGAATCCATGCCGACACTGGACGAATATCTCGACCAGGCAGCAAAATGCGCCACGACTGTCATGGTCCTGGAGTTCAAGAGCCAGTACAGCAAGGAGCACGAGGACAGCCTTGTAGCCATTACCTTCGACAAACTGAAGAAGCACAACCTCTACGACCCTTCAAGAGTAATGTTCATCTCATTCAGCATGAACATCTGCAAGAAAGTCGCAGACGAGGCGCCGGAATTCACGAACCAGTACCTGAACGGAGATGTCGCGCCGGCGGACGTCAAGAAAGAGGGCATCAATGGCATTGATTATCACTATAATTCATTCTACAAGCATCCGGAATGGGTAAAAGAGGCGCACGACCTCGGAATGAGTGTCAATGTCTGGACGGTGAACAAGGAGAAGGACATGAAGGCGATGATCGACCTTGGCGTGGACTGCATCACTACCAACGAGCCTCTCACTGCCCGCAAACTTCTCGGCTCAGAAGAACTGAGGCTGGCCAGAGCCTCTGAGGACGACCCGAAAGCCGATCCTAAGGCAGAGGTTGTTTTCGGAAATGCGAGATTCACCGTTCTCGGCAGCAGACTTGTCCGTATGGAATGGGCTGCTGACGGGAAATTCGAAGACAGAGCCACACTCGGTATCGTCAACAGACGTATGCCGGTGCCTGCATATACCGTCAAGAAGTCAGGAAAACGCATCACCATCAAGACAGCCGACCTGACATTGACATACACCGGAGACAACAAATTCGATCAGAACAACCTCCATGTAACATTCACAATGCCTGAGCACACGTCCAAGAACGGAGTGAAGAAAGTCAGCTGGCATCCGGGACTTGACGACAGCGGAAACCTTCTCGGAACAGCAAGGACGCTCGACGGATGCGACGGCGTAAAGACCAATGAACCTTATGACAAAGGAGTCGTATCACGTGACGGCTGGGCAATCATCGACGAGTCTGAAAGACAGGTACTTGTCCCTGAAAACACAGACTGGAAGAACTGGGTGGCGAACCGCGAACCAGGTGACAGACAGGACCTTTATATCTTCGCCTACGGCCACGACTACAAGCAGGCCGTTTCAGACTTCACCAAGATCGGCGGCCAGATTCCGCTTCCTCCGAAATATGCTTTCGGCTACTGGTGGTGCCGTTTCTGGCAGTACTCAGACTTCGAGTTTGTAGGCCTCGGCAAGGAAATCAGGTCCCTCAGCATTCCTATCGACGTAATGGTTCTGGACATGGACTGGCACGAGACATGGACTCTCCGCAGAAGCAAATCTCCTAAAGATGAATTCGGCCAGAGAATCGGATGGACAGGCTACACCTGGCAGAAGAAACTCTTCCCTAATCCGGCAAACTGCCTGCAGGACCTTCATAACCTCGGTCTCAAGACGACATTGAACCTCCACCCGGCATCCGGAATCCAGCCATACGAAGAACCTTACGACAGATTCGTAAAAGACTACCTCTCAAGAACTTCCGACTACGACGGTCCGAAGGGTTACATCAATGCCGACGGAAGCAAGGCTCCGGTGCCTTTCAGAATCGACGACGAGAACTGGGCCAATGCCTATTTCAATTCCGTCATCCGTCCTTTCGAAAAACAGGGAGTTGACTTCTGGTGGCTCGACTGGCAGCAGTGGATAGAAAGCAAATACACACCGGGGCTCAGCAACACATTCTGGCTGAACTACACCTTCTTCAACGACATGGTCCGCCAGTCAGAGAACCAGGGCATCTACGCCAGAAGACCTATGATTTATCACCGTTGGGGCGGAATCGGAAGCCACCGCTACCAGATCGGCTTCTCCGGAGACTGCTATGCGACATGGAAAGTGCTCGGATACCTTCCTTATTTCACCACTACAGCATCCAATGTCGGTTACGGATACTGGGGCCACGACATCGGCGGACACATGCAGCCTAAAGGCGTGAGGGAAACCGACCCGGAACTTTACACCAGATGGCTTCAGTCAGGAGTCTTCACCCCAATCTACAAGACTCACTCTACCAAGGACTTGACCATGGAGAAGAGATTCTGGGTATTCCCTGACTACTTCGACAGCATGCGCGAAGCCATAAGACTCAGATACGACCTTTCACCTTATATATATAATGCCGCCCGTCAGACCTACGATACCGGCATTTCCATGTGCCGCCCTATGTATTACGACTATGCGGAGGACAATGAGGCATACGAGTGGAAAGAGGAGTTCATGTTCGGTGACGACATCCTCGCCACGACGGTCTGCCAGCCTGCCGACAAGATCACAGGTCTCGCAAAACGCGGAATGTGGTTTCCTGAAGGCAACGACTGGTATGACGTGGCAACAGGAACAATGATTCACGGCGGACAGAAGGACACCCTCACCTATACAGTCAACGAGAATCCTTACTACGTGAAGGCCGGAGCTGTCATCCCGATGGCTGGTTCAGACATCAAATCCCTTCAGGAAAAGAGCAACGTCCTCAAACTGTTCGTAGTTCCAGGTGACGGAAACAGCACCACCTCAGTTTATGAGGATGACGGTGAGTCTCAGGCATATAAGGAGGAATTTGCGACCACAGCCGTAAGCAAGGAAGCTGATGCGTCACACGTGAAAGTCACCGTAGCCGCACGCAAAGGAACATACAACGGCATTGACAATAGCCGCAGGCTCCAGTTCGTCTTCGCCGGCGTTTTCGCGCCTGAAAAGGTTCTTGTCAATGGCAAGGAGGTGGCTTATTCCCGATTCGCTGATCATGACTACGAGACTTGCGGCAAGACAGCCGTCTGGGGCTACAACGGAGCAGACCTTTCTGCAACCGTTTATCTTCCGGAGACTTCTGCAGATGAGGAAATCACTGTAGAATGCAGGTTCAATGACTATGCCGCTTCACACAAAGAACTTCTCAACGGCAAGAAGGCATTGATGCACAGAATGATGGCACTCACTCCTGAGGCAAAACTCGCTTTCGGCAAGACAGTGGACCCTTACATGATGCTGCCGGATTCATTCCTCGCGCTCGCACAGTGCGCAAGTTTCATCAATGAAGATCCGCAGAATACCGGAAAATATCTCGAGAACATCGACAAGGCCGCGCTCGTAAAAGAACTTGACAGTTTCGAAAAGCTGCCGGCTGAATTCACCGCGAAAGTGAAGGCTCAGATTAACGCCGAGTAAAACTTTCAGAAACATTGATTCTCCTGCTGTTCAGGGCTTTATAGGCCGGGCGGCAGGAGTTTTTTTGACTATAATCCAGCTATCACTTCCATTATGAAAAGCAATGCCGATGCAACGGAATCTGTCGCCGTCACGAGCAAATTCGGGCAGAGGCCGATATAGGTCAATGCAGTTGTGCAAATCGCAAGAAGCATCAGCAGAGACGTTACCGGAAGGGCGAACAGATTGGTAATGAGGAAGTACAGAGGAAAAGTCCGGAACCGCAGCCACGCCAAAGGACCGGTAAGAATCTGGCATGAGAGTGTCAATGCCGCAGTGTTCCAGATTTTCCGCGGAAGGTCAATGCCGGATTCCCTGCCGGGGTACCAGGCCTTCAGGTGCGGATATATCAGGAAAATGCCGGCCATGGCCAGATAGGACATCTGGAAGCCTATGGACGAAATCACCGCCGGAGTCAATGCCAGCTGTATCATCAGGGCTATGCAGAGCACATGGACCGGCGGAACATGGCGATGCAGCAGACGTGCAGTTTCATTGATGACGATGAAGAGGAAGGCTCGGACGAGGGACGGGGACGCACCGGTGGCAATCGTATAGAATCCCGAGACCGCGATTATGAGGATGCTCCGTATCTTGCGGACACGTGGCGACATGCCGGCCAACGATGTAACTTTCAGCAAGATAGCATAGATGAAGCCCAGATGGAGTCCCGAGAGGGCCAGGATATGTGCCGCCCCGCTGTCCCTGAAAGTGGCCACGGTATGACTGTCGAGTCCGGATTTGTCGCCTGTCAGGAGGGCCTTCAGGAGAGGTGATGTCCTCGGCGACGGAAAAGGGATGGAATCCAGCATTGACCTGACATTGTCGGCACATCCCGCTGCGATTCCGCCGCTTCCCGCCGTTCCGGCTCCGGTACCGCTGACGAAGGAGCACACGGCGCAGAAAATTCCGGTGAAAAGAAAAAGTATGAGAATCTTCCAGAGGCCGCCCCGACGCGAGAGGCGTGCCGCCGTAAGGATTGTCAATGTTACTATGAATAAGCAAGTTAAGATGGCGTACAGTCCTCCCGGTGAGAGGTACCGTGCCATGATTTGCGCAACCAATATGCTTCCCGCCGCCACACCTGCCGCGAAAGTCAATGACAAAGCGGCAATGTTCCCAGTCCTGTCCATGAATAGTAGGTTCTAAAGTTTTTTGTTTCTTGCTAAAGTAGTGATTTCTTTTTAACTTTGCCACGTTTCCGGAAGGAATTTATCCTGACGGCATATAACCACCGATAAAATATTTTAGAAGAATCTAAATTTTACAATATGATTATTCTTGTTATAAATTGCGGAAGCTCATCCATCAAGTACCAGCTGCTTGATATGAAGAGCGATGAGGTTTATGATGTCCTCGCGAAAGGTATCGTGGAGAAAATCGGCCTCGAAACGGGTCGTCTCCAGCACACTGCTACAGGCAAGGAGAAGGTCGTAAAGGATCTTCCTGTTCCTGACCACAAGGTGGGAATGAAGCTAGTCCTCGATGCCCTCACGGACGGCGAGCACAGCGTTCTCAAATCACTTGATGACATTGAGGCCGTAGGCCACAGAATCGTGCACGGAGGTGAGTACTTCTCATCCAGCGCGCTCGTGAATGAGGATGTCATGAAGAAGATCGAAATCTGCTGCGACTTCGCTCCTCTCCACAACCCTGCACACATTCTCGGAATCAGGGCCGTCCAGGCAGTGCTTCCTTCAGTTCCGCAGGTCGTGACTTTCGATACCGCATTCCACCAGAGCATACCTTCATACGCATATATGTACGGACTTCCTTACGAGGCATACTCAAAGTACAGAGTCCGCAAGTATGGCGCACACGGAACAAGCCACCAGTTTGTCGCAGAGAAGGGTGCCAAGTTTGCAGGTCTGGATATCAACAATTCCAAGATCATCACCTGCCACATCGGTAACGGCAGTTCCATCACCGCAATCGTAAACGGAAAATCAGTAGATACTTCCATGGGATTCACTCCGCTTGACGGTATCATCATGGGAACAAGATGCGGAAGCATTGACCCTAACGTTGTCACATACCTCATGAAGAAGGAGAATCTCTCAGCTGACGAGATGACCGAAATCATGAACAAGAAGAGCGGTTTCCTCGGAATTTCAGGTGTGACATCTGATGCACGCGACTTGGATGCGCTTGCAAACTCAGGTGACCAGAAAGCCAAGCTCGCACTCAAGATGATGACTTACGGAATCATCAAGTACATAGGAAGTTACGCTGCCGTGATGAATGGCGTTGACCTTATTATCTTCACCGGCGGTATCGGCGAGCACAACAGCCGTCTCCGCAGAAGAGTCTGCGAGAACTTCTCATATCTCGGTCTCAAGTTCGACTACGAGGCCAACAGCGCATGGGGTGAGGATGCCATCATTTCACTTCCTGATTCCAAGGTCAAGGTTGCTCTCATAACCACAGACGAGGAGATTGTCATCGCGCGTGACACAATGCATATCGTTCAAAGCGAAGAGGAAAATTAATAACATACAGAAATGATCACAAGTTTTTCAGACGTATTTGCAGAACTTAAAGAAAAGGGAATCTGCAAGAGAATGGTTGCCGCATGGGCAGTGGATGAGCATACAATCGAAGCAGCATCAAAGGCTGTTGACCTCGGTTTCATCAAGGCTACACTCGTGGGTGATGCGAAGATGATCAATGAAGTTTGCGAAAAGCACGGCATCGACGCTTCCAAATTTGACATCATTGACAACCCTGATGAGCTCAAGGCTGTCGCTCAGGCTGTCCAACTCGTTCACGACGGACAGGGTGACGTTCTCATGAAGGGACTTTGCTCTACAGACAAGTTCCTCCGCGCCATCTTGAACAAGGAGACAGGACTTCTTCCTCCTAAGGCGCTTCTCAGTCACGTGGGTATCATCGAGAGCCCTAACTACCACAAGCTTCTCTTCCTGACCGATATGGCAGTAGTTCCGCTTCCTGACCTGAAGCAGAAGATGACTCTTGCAAACTATGTCGTAAAAATCGCAAGATCATTCGGTATCGCGAAGCCTAAGGTTGCCTTCATCGCAGCTTCAGAGCAGGTTCTCGCATCAATGCCGGCTTGCCTCGAGGCAGCAGCATTGGCAAAGATGGCCGATAGAGGCCAGATCAAGGGCTGCATCGCTGACGGTCCTCTCGCTCTGGACGTTGCCATCGACAACGAGTCTGTGGAAATCAAGAAGCTCACCAGCCCTGTTGCAGGTGACGCAGACTGTCTCGTATTCCCTAACATCGAGTCAGCAAACGTATTCTGGAAGACCAATTCCAAACTCGCTACCGGTGTCCGCCAGGCAGGTATGCTTGTAGGTACTACAGCACCTTGTATCCTCGCCAGCCGCGCTGACAGCGTCGACACAAAACTGAACTCTATCGCAGAGGCAGTCATGAGCGTGAAATAAATTTCACTACATAGCTGAAAAAGCCCGGCCAGTCGATTACGGTCGGGCTTTTTGTATTATTGAAAACCAAATTGTTGTCAATGCTATTTTGCCAATGGTTCGAAGAAGGAAAAATGGACGCGTCCATAGATCTTTTCCTTCACGAAAGCAGGATGCTCCTTGAACGAATGTTCGTCTCCGTGCTCCAGTATCAGATACCGTTCAGGATAGACGAGACCGGCATCAAGCACCTTGTCCGGTATGGTCTCGAGACCTTCCAACGCATAAGGAGGATCGGCGAAGACAATGTCAAAGCGCTCCTTGCATATAGGAATGAAATCGAATACGTTATGGTGAACCGCAGTCAGGTTCTTGAAACCCAATGCCCTGGCCTGATCTTTTATGAATGAAGAATACTGAGGGTTCATCTCTACTGACCAGACATGACCTGCACCCCTGGATGCAAATTCATATGAAATGGAGCCTGTGCCACTGAAAAGGTCCAGCACGCTGAGGCCTTCAAATTCAAATTCATTGTCAAGGATATTGAACAGAGCCTCCTTGGCAAAGTCCGTAGTCGGTCTTGCCTTGAAGTCAGGAGGAGTCAGTATTGTCTTTCCTTTATGTATTCCGCCTATAATTCTCATTGACTTAAAAATCAGGTATAAAAATTGACATTGACTTATAACTGCTCTACAGCCTTGAAGTAGCGGTAGAGCGACATTTCCTGCTCCGCATCGAGCGGAGTGCGGAAACTGATTGTGGAAACCTCCGGATTGAGCTGGAGCTTCTTCATCGTATTGAAGATGAAGTATTCGGCCGTGGTGAAGTCAGGTGCCTTGAAGACATTGGCTATCTGGAGGCTCTTTCCCTGGGCGACAGCCAGATGCAGATATGAATCGGCATAGGATGCAATGATTTTGTTATAGTCATTGCACTCTGACATTGACTCGAGCATGTAGTACATTTCCGGAAGGATTCTGGCCTGGTATCCGTCTGTCGTGAACACGGTCTGGGAAATCATGCGGGACAATGTTTCTCCTATGTTATTGGAGAACAACAGCACTGCCCCGAACTGGGGCATGCGGATGAATTCTGCCTGGTCGCCATCTGACAGCCTCACCGTATCTGCGAGCAGCTGACGTATTTCGACAGGATTGAAGAAATGTTCAGGAACCAGTGCGACCTTATGTGTCATCAGCGAAATCCTCACGGAATCGTATCTCTTCTGGAATTCAGGAGTGGTAAAGATATGTTCAGGACTGAGCCATCCGGAAGAACGCTCATCCCCATTGTCCGCTATCTTAAAAGAATATCCACTCAAGGAGACTTGAATGGATATTCCGTTATCTGTTTTTTGAAACATAAGTTCTTTTGCTTCTCGGCCGTCAAGCCGAAAATGGATGGGACTACTCCCAGTTACCTGCGTTGTTGTTAGGTGCGCTGATACTGCCCACCTGAAGACCCTCATAGCGGTTCATAGCCTGACGGTCCGCATCGAGGTTGATTCTGAGCTGGTTGTCAAGACCCTTGAGAAGAGACTTGTAAGGCATCTTGGCCTCGAAGAGAGGAACCTTCACACCTGAAACTTCCTTGACAACAGCCTGCATCTGAACTGTATCACCGTGTGAGAACGGAATGTACTTGAGTGAATCAACGTTGAAGTTTGCTCTTGAGTGGAAGAGAGTATCCTTCACAGCAACTTTATTGGAGATGGAGAATACAAGTCTTTCGCCCTGTTTGTAGAGCTCGAACATCTGAGCCGGTGTAATTCCGCGGTGTGTTTTCCTAAGCTTCTCAGTGTTAACTACTGCAAGAGAGTCATCGTTTGAACCGATCTGCATAAGGACTTCCATCTGGCCGTTTTTATAGAAATCAGCGAGAGAATCAGCAGAAGAGGTAAAGTGTCCTGTAACTGACTTGAATGCCTCCTGAAGTGTACGGAGGTCCTTCATTCTCTGGATACCTACGGTTTCACGGTATTCCTTCTGCTTGTTGAAGTTAATAGGCTGCATGATGCTCTTGATATTGGCATACACGAGACCAGCAATGACAAAGAGCAGCAGAATGCTGACAATCTTTTTAACTATTCCGTTCATTATGTTTTGAGTTTTTTATAAATTCAAATCCGTTCCGACAAAGTTATAAAATTGATTTATGATATGCAATATAATTTGTAAATTTGCGCTGATGAACACATTATTGCAGGACTATTGATGAAGAAAATCGACACATCCGGAATAGAGGTTTTGGACCTCATGATAAGAAAAAACAAGAAAATTTCACTGGTTGCGCACATCCGTCCGGACGGAGATGCGATAGGCAGCACATTGGCCATGCGCGGATATCTGGCAGCCCGGGGCTGCGATGCCGCAGTCATATATTCCGATATGGTACCGGAGACATTGGCCTTCCTAAGGGAAGGGACTCCGGACGGGGGAATCATCGAATTCCCGGCAGACAACGACAAGGCTTTCAGAAGGATAGAGGATTCCGACATGATAATATGTCAGGACTGCAACTCTTTCGCCAGGACGGGAGCTCTGGAGGAAAGCCTCAGGAACGCAAAGGCTGAAAAAGTCCTCATCGACCACCATCTGGAACCTGACACGACAGCATTTAACCTGATATTCTCTGAAACGGAAGTTTCTTCGGCATGCGAGCTGCTTTTCAACATACTCATGTCAATGCCGGAAATCGGAGGAGATGCGACAAAACTCCCGGCCGTAACAGCCAGGGCCCTCATGACAGGCATGACTACCGACACGAACAATTTCAAGAATTCTGTTTTCCCGAGCACATTGGAAATGGCCTCTTCCCTGCTCGCAGCCGGCGTTGACAGGGATGAAATCATTTCCAGACTGTACCAGAGCGGAAGAGAGAACAGCGTAAGACTCTGGGGCTACATGCTTTATGAAAACCTGAAGATAACTTCAGACGGAGTAGCCTACATGATTCTCAATGCCGAGACGGCAAGAAAATTCGACTTGAAGGAAGGGGAAACAGAAGGCCTTGTAAATGAGCCGCTCAAGATTGACAATGTCCGCATGAGCATCTTCCTGAAAGAGGACGGAGACGGATTCTACAGAGTTTCCATAAGGACCAAGAAAGGAGTTTCTGCAGTAAAATGCTCGGCGTCATATTTCCATGGCGGCGGACATGAGAATGCTTCAGGCGGAAGACTTTTCTTCAAGCCTGTTGACGGCAGACCGGCTGACATCAGTGCTCCGGAGGAGGCAGAGAAATATATCATTGACAAGACAAGTGTCTATTTCGCGGATGGCAGTTATGAAAGCAGGTAAGACATTGGCATTGACCCTGATCGCGGCAGCAGGTATCGCTTCGGCTCTGGCCGGCTGCACGAAGGAGGACGTCAAGACGAAGTATTCGAGGCAGGAACAGAATATCGAATCTTTCGTGAAGTCCATCAAATCCAAGGTGGATACCAGTTATGCCGTTTACCAGAACGGCGTGACCAGACTTGTCACGACTTACGGTGTGGGCACTGACAGCCTCTCATCACATGGAACCGTGTCGTTCTACTATGCGGGATACGTGCTGAACAATGCTTCACTGAACACCGGTGACATGTTCGCTACCAACAGCAAGGACGTTGCGGCTGCGGCAGGATGGAATCTGACCGACGAATCCGTTTTCGAAGTCAAGACATTGAAACTGGACGACAAGGATATCGTTCCGGGTTTGAGAAGGGGGCTTGCAGGAGTAAAGGAGGGCCAGGAATGTTTCATCCTGTTTTCGGGCAAATATGGTTTCGGAAAACATGAATTAGGCACGATTCCTGCAAATGCAGCCCTGGTCTACCATATAAAAGTGGAAAGCATTTCCAACTGAGAAAAGAATTTGACGGATTACCAAGTTTGACAATAAGATGAAAATGAACATATTACGCATTAAAAACTTAATTCTGGCCAGCGCAGCTCTGGCAGCATTGACTTTGGCGGGATGCGCGAAGTCCGAAAAGACAGAAGACAACGAGGCAGAACTCAGATACCTCGAAGCATGGGTCCATGTGAATCATCCTGATGCACAGAAGACAGAACTGGGCGCATATATCATTGAGGATACCCCAGGCAAGGGCGAAACTTTCGAGGGCGACAAATTCGCGATTCTCCAGTATAACATCGAGTCCGTAGATGGAACCATTTCCGCGACGACCGACAAGAAAATCGCACAGCAAATCGGAAAATACAACAAGTCTTATTACTACGGCAATGTCGTGTGGGCCGCTTACAAGGGAGTCATCACCGAAGGTGTACTGGACGTTCTGAAAGGAATGAAAATCGGCGGCACCAGAAGGGCCCTGATTCCTTCATGGCTCTTCACATACAGTTCATACAAGAATGCCGGAGAATACTATAAGCATGCTGTGGACAAATCGTCTGCAGCCATCTACACCATAACACTGAACGGGCTCAGCAGCGACATCCTCAAGACTCAGGTGGACTCGATGGAAATCTACACCCACAAGCATCTTGATGGAGTGGATTCCACATCTTACGGATTCTATTACAAGCAGTTGGCTGCACCTTCAGACACATCGGCCTTCCCGTCTGACACATCCATCTACATCAATTATACAGGCAGACTCCTGAACGGACAAGTATTCGACACCACAATCGCCGATACCGCCAAGTTCTACAACGTCTATTCGAGCAGCAGCAAATATGAGCCTCGGAAAATATCCTGGGGCGAAAAAGACACAGACCTGAGGCTTTATTCAAGCAGTTCCAGTGATGGTTCCGAGGTCGTGACCGGATTCTCCAAGACACTTTGGCAGATGAGGGCCCACGAAAAGGGCGTAGGAGTATTCTTCTCATCTTACGGATACCAAGGAAGCGGCAGCGGAAGTGTAATTCCGGCTTATTCCCCACTTGTATTTGAAATAGAAATTGTTGACAAACCATAAAGTACGGAGGAAGAATATGGCTACTGCAGGTACTGCACCGACAGAACTTGGAGACAAAAGAATACGAGACCTTCTCATGCAATATGCAGTCCCGGCTATCATAGCCATGACTGCATCTTCGCTTTATAATATGGTCGACAGCATCTATATCGGCCACATAAAAGATGTCGGGTCCTACGCAATTTCCGGACTCGCCGTCACCTTCCCGCTGATGAATCTGGCAACGGCTCTCGGCACACTCGTGGGAGTCGGAGCCTCCACGATTTTGTCAATGCTACTGGGGCAGAAGAATTATGCCGTAGCAAACAAAGTCCTTCTTAACGAAGTGATGCTCAATGTCATAATCGGAGGCCTGTTCTCCGTCATAACATTGATTTTCCTCGACCCGATACTGATGTTCTTCGGCGCCAGCCAGAACACATTGCCGTTCGCACGCGACTACATGGTCATCATCCTTCTGGGCAATGTGATAACGCATCTCTATTTCGGTCTGAACAACATGATCAGGGCTTCAGGAAACCCGAAACTGGCTATGGGGCTGACGATTTTCACCGTCGTTTCCAACACAATCATGGACCCGATCTTCATATTCGTCCTGGACATGGGCATCAAGGGTGCAGCGATCGCCACTGTACTTTGCCAATTGCTGGCTCTGTGCTACACCCTGAAATATTTCTTCAACCAGAAGAACTACCTGCATCTGCCGAAACATGTACGTGATTACAGACTCGAGTGGAGAATTGCCAAGGATTCCCTGTCGATAGGCATGGGACCGTTCCTGATGAACTCGGCCGCCTGCATCGTGACTCTGTTCATAAACCAGCAGCTGCTCAAATACGGAGGAGACCTGGCCATCGGAGCATACGGAATCGTAAACCGCATCTCATTCTTTTTCATCATGATAAACATGGGATTCAACCAGGGAATGCAGCCTATTGCCGGTTACAATTTCGGTGCAAGAAAGTACACTAGAGTCAAGCGGGTATTCCGTCTTACGATTATTTGTGCGACAATAGTAAGCTGCATAGGTTTCTTTGTATCCGAGTTCATTCCGGATATAGCGGTATCTCTCTTCACAAATGACACAGAGCTTAAAGAATTGGCAGACAAGGGATTGAGAATCATAAACCTGGCATTTCCCCTGGTCGGTTTCCAGATGGTCGCAACGAACTTTTTCCAGAGTCTGGGAATGGTCCACAAATCCATCCTCCTGTCTCTCTCCAGACAGCTCCTGTTTCTGGTTCCTCTCATCTATTTCATGCCTCTGTTCTTCGGACATAAAGGCGTCTGGATGAGCTTCCCGATTGCAGACTCCATTTCCATCATTCTCTCAACCGTTCTTCTGCTTGCGCTGTTCAGAAAGTTCCGCATGCTGAAAGACGGCGACGACCCATCAATTTTAGGAAGCAAAATCAAACAAGCATAAAGATATGAAACACAATAATCTGATAATAAACGTCGGACGCCAGTTCGGCAGCGGCGGAAAGCTTGTGGCATTGGAACTCAGCAAGAAACTCGGCATCCCGGTATATGATCAGGAACTGATTGCAAAGGCGGCCGAGGAAAGCGGATTCAGCAAAGACCTCTTCGCAAAAAGCGACGAGAAGCGCAATCTCATGGCATTGTCAAGTTTCATTGTAGATGTCGGAAGATTCGGTTCCGCAGACAACTATATGAGTGACAATCAGTTGTTCGTAATCCAGAGCAACGTCATAAGATCCATCGCGGAAAAAGGTTCGGCAATCTTCATAGGGCGCTGTTCCGACTATATCCTCAGAGACCTTCCATGCCTCGACGTGTTCATAACTGCGCCGGAAGAGGTCAGGCTGAAGAGAATAGCCAGCAGGATGAATATCTCCGCAGAGCAGGCCGAATCAATGATGAGAAAGAAGGACAGGACAAGGGAGACCTACTACAATTACTTCACGTTCGGCAACTGGGGCGTGGCTTCGAACTATGACCTCTGCATTGACTCTTCCATTCTTGGCATTGACGGGACTGCGGATATGATAATAGATTTCTGCAGGAGATCCGGTCTGCTCGCCGAAGATGCCGTTCTTCCGCTTTCTGATAATGGTCAGGAGGCAGGCAAATGAACAGAAGAGGATTCCGTATAATCTTGGTTTTAGGTCTTGCCGCGGCTGCGGTAGGACTCTGTATTTCATTGACTTCTTCCCACAAGGAGGAGGCAGTTCTGCCGGACGGCAGAGTCCAGCTCAGGCTCAATGAAGCATTGACAAATGAAATTTCCGACACTTCGGCATTGACAGGGCTGGATACGAAGATTCAGTCTTATATGAGACAGTGGGGGCTGCATGGGGCGTCTCTCGCCATCATGAGAAATGACTCCCTGGTCTATGCGAAGGGCTACGGATGGGCAGATGAGGAAAAACAGGTGAAGATGCAGCCGTCCAACATACTCAGGGTGGCTTCGGTTTCCAAACTCCTGACCGCAGCAGGCATAATGCTGCTTCAGGACCAGGGCAAACTGAACATCAAAGATACTGTTTTCGGACCTCGGGGAATCCTTACCGATACGACGTACACCAGTGTCATGAAGGATCCGAATTACAAGAAGATTACAGTAGAAGACCTTCTCCGTCATAAAGGCGGATTCACGTCTTATGGCGGTGATCCGATGTTTTCCACAAGGACAATCATGCAGACAAACCACCTGGACACCCCGCCGGACAACATCGAACTGATGAGGATCATGCTCCGCAGGAGGCTCAGGTTCGTTCCCGGCACATCGCAGTATTATTCAAATTTCGGTTATCTCCTTCTGAGTAAGGTCATTGAGGAGGTCTCGGGTCAGCCGTATGAGGAATTCATGCAGAAGAATGTGCTCGAGCCTGCAGGATGCTATGACATGCACATCGCAGAGAATTATTATAAGGACAAGCGCAAAAATGAGGTCAGATACTACAACGGAGCTGACACCTGCCTTGTAGATGAATTCAACAACAGCGGAAATATGGTGGAGCGCTGCTATGGCGGCAGTGACATCCATTCTCTCTCAGGTGCCGGCGCATGGGTTTGTTCAACGCCCGAACTCGCCAGATTCGTCGCGTCCATCGACGGAAGGACGGAAATCCCCAATGTCATTTCCCAAGCCAGTGTCAATGCCATGACGGAGTGGTTCGATGAGCGCACCTATTCTCTCGGCTGGAATGACACCAAGCCGACTGGAGAGTGGACTCGTACCGGCACATTGTCAGGCACAAGCGCGCTCGTAAAGTATTATCCTGACGGCGAATGCTGGATAATGGTCACGAACACAAGCACTTGGAAAGGTCCAGGCTTCACTAGATATACAGCGGGACTGTTCCGTACTCTACGTGAAAAGTATTCGGCAAAGCTGCCTGCAAGAGACTTGTTCTACAAATAAGAGATAGCAATCCTTAAAAACGCACCGGGCGCAGAGGAATGATCCAATGCGCCCGGTGCGAATTATTTTACAAATATCTGTTACCAGCTTCCTGAAGCACCGCCTCCACCGAATGAGCCTCCACCGAAATCAAAAGAACTGCCGCTGGAAGAACTGCTGCTGGAACGGCCTGAACCTGAAGAATGGTAATAACCTCCTCCGGAACCTGAGCCGCCACCCCTGTGGTGATTGATATTTTTGCCGCTCTTTTTCATACTGCTTCTGGCCCAAAGCCAGATAAAGAGTAAAATCACCGCCATTATCAGCAATGCGCCATAACCGGAATCCTCATCCTCTCCTTCAGCACCCTTGACGTAAGTAATCTCACCGCTGGCCAAAGCCATCAGGACATCAACTGCCTGAGCGACACCGCCGTAATAATCATTTTCGCGGAAATGAGGAATGACGTCATTTTCAATGATACGCTTGCAATATGCGTCAGGTATTGCACCCTCGAGTCCGTAACCTATCTGGATGGAAACCTCTCCACGTGCGTCAGGAGTCTTGGGCTTCACGAGAATTACGATACCGTTATTGAAATCCTTGGAACCTATACCCCATTCAATACCGATCTTGGTGGCATATTCAGCAGGCGCATATCCATCCAGATCAGCAACGGTGATGACAGCAATCTGGTTGGAAGTAGTGTCACTGAACGTCTCCAGCTTCTGCTCAAGTTCATTGACCTGCTTCTCGGAGAAAATCGCCGCGAGGTCATTGACAAGTTTCGGCGGATTCGGACGGGACGGAACAGCAACTGCTGCTGCCGAAAGGACGGTCAGCAGCAGTGCAACTATAGCAAATCGTCTGATATTCATATGAATACGGACTAGAATTCAACCTTAGGAGCATTCTCGGCACCTTCAGAAGCCTTGAAATAACCCTTGGCGTTGAAACTGAAGATAGACGCGATGATGTTCTGAGGGAAACGTCTGATCATTGTGTTGTATGACTGCGCTGACTCATTGTATTTCATGCGCTCTGTGGTAATCCTGTTCTCAGTGCCCTCGAGCTGAGCCTGAAGTTCAAGGAAATTCTGATTTGCCTTTAGGTCAGGATAAGCCTCCACTGACATGAGAAGACGTCCTACTGCGCTTCCGAGTTCACCCTGGGCAGACTGGAACTTTGCGATGCTTTCCTCTGTAAGTTTGTCAGGATCCACAGTAATCTGGGTTGCTTTTGCCCTTGCCTCTACGACAGCCTCAAGCGTACCGCTTTCATGCTCAGCATAACCTTTTACGGTTGCAACAAGGTTAGGAATAAGGTCAGAACGGCGCTGATAAACATTTTCGACCTGAGACCATGCAGCCTTCACACCCTCTTCGCCCTCGACCATACCATTATAATTTGACTTGAACCAGCCGAAAAGTCCCAAAGCGACTACGGCCACGACAACGACAGAAAAAAATCCTTTCTTCATGGCAAATAAAATTTTAGTTGTTATTACTCGGCATCCCTGACGCAACGCACTGAAGCAAGGAAATTGTCCTTGTTTATGCCTTCACGCATGAAGTCAGGTTTATTCATATTTATCATCCTATAGACTCCATAATCATCGTATGATTCTGAGCTCCAATAAACTGCATACTCCATTCCGCCTGTGAACACATTCTCGGAAGCAAGATTTCCATAACCGGAAGGGATGGCGCAGAAACCGGTCTTGTTAGTAATCTTCACAGCCGGCCAGTACTCCCACATCTTCTCAGAGTTGAAGTAGGCATCGACCATAAGCGCTCCGGCTATTCCGATATAGCTCTCATCTGCCTTTTCTCCCGCGTATCCGCCTGCAGCCGCCAGGTCAAGCCAGTCAGAATCCGAAGGGACTCTCCAGCCTGAAGGACAGACTGTCTGGGCATCATTCCATGTATAATAACGGCCTATCACGTCATCCATCACAGGGCATCCCAGGAATGACTCTCCCTTCTCCCCATATGCCACATTCCTCAGGAACCAGTCGCGGTTTCCGATCTTGCGATAATAATATTTCTTGCCGTCACGGGCATCTGTAATATTCAAATCATCCTCACTTACCCCGTCTTTCGTCAATGACTGTCCGAATGCCGGATCCACAATAGTGATGTATGAAGAATATGTCTTGGTATAATATCCCTTTGCAAACGCATTGCATGTAAGTGTCACAGTACAAAGGGTATCCTTGATGTTCAGCTTATAAGCGCCGGTAGCGGATGCAGGATCGTCCTGTGCCTTGGTAGTATCTTTCTTCTCGTAAAGAGGTGAAGCCGTCCAATAATAACCGACATTGACACTTTCCTTCTCAAGTCCACGAGGAGTTACAGTCAGAGACTCCCCCTTGCCGACAAATGACGGAACGTTAAATTTCAAAGTACCGGAAAATTCAGCATATGATGTGGTAGTACCATCTTTATCCTTTTTGCATGATGGCAAAGAAACAGCCGCCAAAACAGCTGCGGCCATGATTACAAACTTCTTATAATTCATTTTCATTAACTGTATTATGCAAATATCGCATTTTATCTTGAAAAACGCGTACATTTGTACAAATACTTTGCCGAAAAAGACAATCCGGCAGAAAAGATAAAAACAAATGAAATTGAATAAAAAGTTACTACAATCTACCGTAGCATTGATTTTATCCGCAATGCTCACTTTTTCTTGCGGCCGGCACGACAGATACATTGTCATTCAAGGATATGCGCAAGGCGGCACATACAGCGTAAAACTGAACATGAACGGCACTGAAGGCATGATCCGGATGAGGCCGGAGACCATAAAAACTGCCATTGACTCCATCCTCAATGACATTGACACTACCCTTTCGGGCTACAACAAGGGCTCTGTCCTGAGCAGGTTCAATGCCGGCAAAAAGGTTCCTGTCAATGACTTGTTCGATGATGTCTGCGCCCGCGCATATGATTATTTCGATGAGACCGGCGGCGCGCTCGACTGCTCTTCCGCCCCTATTTTCGACGTGTGGGGATTCGGTTTCACACGCGATTCGCTGCCTTCAGAGGACAAGGTCAATGCAGTTTTGGGCCACTGCGGGATGGACAGGCTAGTGCGCAACATACGCGAAGCCGCCGGACCTGACGGACTGGTTTCATCCACTTCTGTTCTCAATGACAGTGTAAAAGCCGCTGAAGCGGAACCCGTACCGGCAAAACTGAATTTCAATGCCATTGCACAGGGCTACAGTTGCGATGTCGTAGCCGGATACCTTTACAATCTCGGAGTCAAGGACATGTTGGTGGATATAGGGGAAATCTATTGCGACGGCGTTAATCCTGACGGCAAGCCATGGAAAGTCGGAGTGGACAGGCCATTCGACGGAAACAACAACCCCGGGGCCGACATTGACGGAGTCTGGCAATCAGACGGAGCGCCATGCGGAATAGTCACATCCGGCAACTACCGCAAATTCTACACGAAGGACGGCAAGAAATATGCGCACACGATAGACCCGCGTACAGGATACCCTGTCATGCATAATCTCCTAAGTGCCACTATAGTAGCAAAGAATGCGACCGACGCCGACGCATATGCGACATACTGCATGATAATCGGCACGGACAAGGCCAGGGAGTTTATTGAGGCTAACCCTGACGACATCGCCGGCTACCTGATCTATTCAGATGACAAAGGCAATATGCACGAGTGGGCTTCAGACAACTTCAGCCTGGTAAAATAATTCACGGAAGCACTCGGCAGATTACAGCTCTGTTACCACCCATGAAGAATCCAGACCCGATGTCGGGAACACATACTGTGACAGGCTTGACAGAGGCGCAAAAGACATTGACGGTACAGTGAAATCGGTCACTGTGCCGTCTTTCATTTTCAGTGAGGCCTTCGCTATGACAGGCCGGTTATGATTCTTTTCGGAAAACCATATCGTCATCGAAGAAATGCCCGCCGAGGATGAACGCGGAGCGAACTGGACCTTGACAAGCTGCTGTCCCTTCTCCATGACCGCAGAACTGGAAACAGTCTTGAAATGTGCATTCAAGTCCTTGACTATCAACGCAGGATCCACCATGAGCGATTCCTCATCTCCGGTCACGGATTCCACGATGACCTCACGAGCCTTCTCATCCACAATCCAGCGGGTCCTTCCGTCACACATAACCTTCATCCCGTTGCCATCGACAGAGAAACACTCCCCCTGCACCTTTGCCGTCCCGTTTCCGGAAACCGGGGCGGATGCATGCATGACGAAGGAATATGAGAACTCGACGCAATGATTCTTCGCCGCAGATACGAACCTGTCCTGCACAGACTGCGCAGATACAGATATAAAGGTCAATGTTGCCGCGAGACAACAAATTATATTCTTGAATGCCGTCATTCCGATTCGATATAGAAGATTATACACGCAGTTCCTTCAAGCGCAAATCAAGTTCATCAAGGTCACCTATCAGAACCTGACGTGGCTTGGAACCTTCCTGAGGGCCGACAATTCCGGCTGCCTCCAGCTGGTCCATAACTCTTCCCGCTCTTGCATAACCCATGCCGATACGGCGCTGGATATCCGAAGTGGAACCCTTCTGGCTTGAAACGACCAGACGAGCAGCCTCTTCGAAATACTCGTCCATCTCATTGACATTGAGAGAACCCGCACTTCCTTCGGCCTTCTCTTCCGGCTCAGGAAGATAATATGGGGTATTGTAACTCTTCTGGTAACCCTGCTCATCTCCGATGAAACGCGCAATGGCATTGACCTCGTCATTGTCAATGAAAGCACACTGCACCCTCTCGGTGGAAACACCTGCATAGTAGAGCATATCACCCTTTCCCACAAGCTTTTCTGCGCCGACAGAATCGAGGATAATCTTCGAATCAGTATTGGAAATGACCCTGAACGCGATTCGTGTCGGGAAGTTGGCCCTGATGACACCGGTAATGATGTCCACGGAAGGTCTCTGTGTGGCGATGACCACATGGATTCCCGCCGCACGGCCCTTCTGTGCAAGTCGGATGATGGAAGTCGTGATGCTCCTCGCCATGTTCTTGGCATCTCCGGTAGCGCCGGCCGACATCGTCAGGTCCGCATACTCATCGATGATGGTGACAAGATATGGAAGATACCGGTGTCCGGCCGTAGGAAGAAGTTTCCTGTCGCGGTACTTGTTGTTGTAAAGCACGACGTTGTTCACTCCGGCCTTGTTAAGGAGTTCATATCTGTCATCCATTTCCACGCAGAGAGACTTGAGGACCTTCTCCGCAGCAGGAGCCTTGGTAACGATGGCATTGTTGCGCTCCTCCTCAGCATCTCCTGAATCCGGAAGTACGGCCAGATAATGGTGAAGGAGGTGCGAATACGCAGTGAACTCTACGCTCTTAGGGTCCACGAATACGAACTTCAGTTCTGAAGGATGCTTCGCATACAGCAGGGATGCAATCAAGACATTGAGGCCCACCGACTTACCCTGCTTCGTAGCACCTGCAACCAGAAGATGAGGTGCATCCGTAAGGTCAAACACCTTCACTTCTCTGGTAATGGTATATCCGATGGCCACAGGCAGCTCGGCCTTGCTGTTCCTGAAGGCGTCACTGTTCAGAAGCGCCTTGAGAGGCACTACGGAAGGAGTATCGTTAGGCACCTCTATACCGATGGAATCCACAAGGGTCACCATACGTATCCTGTTGGTACCCAATGTCATGGCTATCTCCTTGTCGAGATTTATGATAGACTGGATCCTTACACCCTGTGACGGATAAACCTTATACAATGTAACTGTAGGTCCGACTACCGCCTTCACATCCTCGACTCCGATCTTGTATGTCTGAAGTGTAGCGCGGATCTTGAAATTGTTTCGCTTGAGCTCCTCAGAGGAAACGTTATGCACCCTGTCAGCATAGTCATGCAGGATGTTCAGCGTAGGGAACTGATACTTAGGCAGTTCATCCCTTACATCGATACGCGGCAAATCCTTCACCACGTCCGTGGACAATTCTCCTCCACCGTCTTCCACTTCCATGTCGATATCATCGGGACCGCCTGACTGGGCGGCCGTATTCACCGGTTCAGATTCATTGACAGGAACAGCAACTTCATTGACAGGCTTCTCGACAGGCGCAGGCTCATTGACAGGCTCTGCAGCAGGAGTTCCGGCAGGGGCAGGTTCCTGATTCCGGACATCAGTCTCAGTCTTTTTCTTCTCCATGAAATTGAAAGTCCTTACCGGCCTCGGTTCCTTCTTTTCAGCCTTGTCCCCGATTTTCAGGAACCACGCGGAGAATTTGTCGCTGGAGAAATATGCCCATGCTGCACAAAGAGCAAGCAGGAAAAAGAACGCTACCGTCTTTCCTACCATACCTTCAATCCACAAAATCGCCTGAGCGCCATATTCGCCGCCCAGACCGCCGCCGAAAACCATCGTAGCCCCCACGATGTCTGAAATATAGGCAAGCACGAAGGAAAGAAGCATCGCTCCTGTCAATGCCAGCAGGACTGACTTGAGGACGGAAAACCTCCTTTCGCCGAAGAAAAGTCTCACCGAGATTATTCCGAATGCAAGAACTACAGCCAGGGCTCCCAAGCCGAAACAGTCAGCCACCAGAAGTCCTGAAAGTTTCAGACCCAGCTTGCCTCCCAGGTTGGCCACGACACAATCCTTGTCCAAAAGGAGCGCCGGGTCCAGAAGCAGGCTCTGGTCCTGTTTCCAGGTAAACAGATAAGAAACACAACCGATGAATGCCAGCATTGTAAACAATCCGAGCAGCACACCGGCCGTCTTTCTCAAAACCACATGATGAGTCTGCGAAAACTCACGTATTTTGCCAATAAATCCTGACATTTCTGTTTATCGTTTCTGATTACCCTTTCTTCCGAACATACGGCGCTGACCGTTACCCGGCTTGCGCACAGTTGCGAAGTCAATGCTCATGCCCGGTCTTGAGAATGTCGAATCAGATGAAATCCTGGATAGGGTCAATCCTTCAGGTACGCGGATGCGGAAATCAGAAAGTTTCTCGATATCATTGAAAATGGTCTCGTCCGCAACGCTGTCTTTGTTCCAGATGAGGTATTGCTGACGCATATACATAGCAAGCGAACGGATCATGGCAGTCTTCTGCTCGCCATCAGGCTCACCTGCAATCAGTTCGATGATACTTTCGATATTCCTTCCGTAATGGGTGGCACGGATAGGCTTCGTCTTCAGAGGAATAATCTCCGGACGGGTCTTGCGCTGTTCCGGAGACGGAACAGGATAAGGAGAATCCACATCAAGGTCGTATCCGGCCATGATATACAAATGGTCCCACAGTTTATGTTCCCAGTTATCCTCGAGATGGACCTGCGGATTAAGAATTTCCATGACCCGGACTACGGCCCTGGCCTGCTCAGAACGCTTGGCCCTGTCCTGTATATCCTTCAGTCCCTCCACCATCTTAAGCACATTCCTGCCATACTCCGGCATGGCAAGTTTTTCCCTTTCTGTATTGTAATCCAGCACAATAGGATTCTCTTCGTAGTAATTGTCCATCTTAATTTCCTGTTAATTCAACCTTCCGGCACACTGGCATTGACCCGCGGGTTTCCGCCTTTGCCGTAAAGATACAAAGATAACGAATTTCTACGATATCTCCTCAACTCTATCCTCAGGAACATACCAAAGTGCAGCCTTGACAGAAGCATAACCCATCTGCCGGTACAGGGAGGCATATCTGGAAACCTGCCTGCCATAACAAGGATGAGGACTTCCGAACTTGTAATCCACAACCGTCACGGAATCGCCTTCGACCACCACCCTGTCGGGACGATAGATTTCTCCGTCAATGTCAATGATAGAGGTCTCATTGAAGACACAGTTCCTGTCTGCCGGGAACCACCCGCGCTCCCGAGCAGATGCAATTCTCGCGGATAACATTGACCTTATCTCATCTCTTTCTTCAGCATCGATGCTTCCGCTCTCGAAACTTTCGGTCAATGCAAGTTCAAGATCCTCAGGGACAATTACTTTCGACAGGATATCATGCATCACGATTCCACGGAGCCTGCCGGATGCGGCATATCCGACCCCGCCATCGGGAGCGAAGAAGTCATTGGCCTCGGAACTGAATTCCAGACGGGCCTTCATCCTGGCATCGCCCTCAGATTCCTCATTCAGCGGGAATGACTGATAATCACCCACTTCCCTACCTTTGGACAACTTGCTGCAGCCCGAGAACTTATACTCGGAGCCGACGCGGAAACGCTCCCCCGGGAGATCATATTTCTGGGGCGAGAATGCGACCTCACCGCGTCCTGTGGCCGAATCGCATCCGTGCACATACCAATACAGAATCTGGGACATGTCGCCGAAGTCGAAATCCGGAACCGAATCCTGTCCTGGAGCGGCAGCATTGAGACACTTGTCAGACGGCATCGCAGATATGATGGTCATACCTTTTTCCGCCCTGGTCGTCGCCACATAGTACGTATTCATGGCATCGACGACCTGCATCAGACGTTCCCGCCTGTAATCATCCGAGAACAGGGACTTGTCGGTTTCTGCTGAAAGATTCACTCGATAGACTCCTCTGGCAGACTCCTCGAGTTCAGTTCCTTCGACCGCAGGACGGCACCAGTGCTCATCGGCCTTATACAGATTCACAGTCTCGGTATATGGGAAAATGACATACGGGAAAGACAGGCCCTTCGATTTATGAACCGTCATAACCCTCACTGCGTCAGCATCATCCGGCGAACTGATCTTAGGATCGGCATCGTCCCAGTACGCAAGGAACTCGGGCAGGGAGTTCCCGTTTGTCTGGCTCCAGTCCAGCACTGTGTCCATAAACGCCTGGATATAAGGAATCTCGCCCGCAAGAGCATCAGGGCTCACAGCCTTCATCTCTCGGATGAAATACTCGCAAAGGTCCACGAGGGAGTGATATTCAGAAGGCGGGTCAATGCCGAGAGACTCAGCCAGGAACGAATTGAGCCTGTCGCCCGGGTTGTTCGAATATGAGAGCAATGCCGCAAGACGTCTCACTGCAGGAGAAGACTTGACTGTAAGTGAATCGTCCGATATGACAGGTATCCCGGCTTCCAGAAGAGCAGACGCGATGTCTGCACCTATCTTGTTGGTCCTGACCAATATGCCTATCTCAGAGTCCGATGCTCCGGCAGCCCTGAGCCGTCCGATTTCCGCAAGTACGGCGTCGATCTGAGACCCGTTTTCCTTGTCACAGAAAATCACATCCACATTGCCAACGGCCTTATCCTTGGACTTTACTTCCTGCTTCACGTCGGAATATATATCCGAGACCACATTGTCTCCGGTAAGCTTGTCCATGCAGGTGGCCGCGTAGCGGTAGAAGTCATTGTTGAAATCCACGACACTCTTCACACTTCTGAAATTGCATTTCAAGCTGTCTTCGTCGGCATGAGGGAACTGCCTGCCCAGTATGCTGTTCAGCAGATTCCAATCCGAGTTTCTCCATCTGTAGATACTCTGCTTGACATCGCCCACTATCAAGTTCATATTCCCTGCCGCATCGCTGTCTGCAAGAAGCGGATGGAAGTTGTCCCACTGGATGCCGGAAGTATCCTGAAACTCATCCAAGAGGAAGTGATCGAACCTGACACCTATCTTTTCATAAATGAAAGGAGTATCGCTACCGTCAATGATACCGCGCAAAATGGTATTGGAATCATCCAGGCTCATGACATTCTTCTCCTTCACCAGATTGTCGAACGCCTCGTCAAGTTCTCTCGCAAGACCAAGTGCAAAGACCTGACGTTTAAGTATTCCGGCTGTCCTGTAAATGCGGTATTCATCTTCGAACAGTTCACAGAACGCATTCAGAGGACCATCCAGCAGTCCCTCGACCTTAGGCATCAGTTTGACGGCCTTGGCCTTCGCAAACCACTTTTCCGGACACGGCGCCTTATCCATGAACGAATCGGTAGGGACCGGAACCGCCTTTCCACGTTCAAGTTCAATGTACTTGTAGATCTGGCTCATGAACTTGCGGTTGAAATCATCAGCATCGACACCGGCATCCTTCAGGACAGCATTGACAGCCTCCGCCGCGGCCTTGACCTTATCGGCGAACGAGTCAATGACATTGGCGCATCCGTCTTTCAATGCCTTCAGGCCCTCCTTCGAGTAAACCTCGCTTTCATCCACATGGTACATTTCCACGGCAGCCCTGTGCTCCTCGCTCTTCAGCGCCACGGCAGTTTCATACAGGTCGCTGTCAAGCGAGAATTTTCCTTTCGTGATGAGCTGGTCTTTCACGCTGTCAGTCAGCCAGTCCAGAAGTTCCTTCTTGTCTTCGGTAAGCGAATCCAGAATCCTGTCAACGCTCTCTTTCACAAGTGATTCCTTGTCGAGTTCGACCTGATAGGATGCGAACTGTCCGATTTCCCTCGAGAAGGCTTTCAGGGTGCGCTGGAAGAATTTGTCGATGGTACTGACCGAAAAAGCCCCGTAGTCATTCAGTATATTGCACAACACCCTGCCTGACATTGATGAAAGCACAGATTCCGACTTTCCCAATTCGGTTTTCAGGTCATCAATGTAAGGTGACTCGGCAGGTGACGAGGCGAGGATATCGAGTTCTTTCAGAATCCTCTGCTTCATCTCGTCGGTTGCCTTATTGGTGAACGTCACCGCAAGGATGTGCCTGTATGCATAGGGGTCTTCTCTTTCGAGCAGAAGCTTTATGTACTCCTTTGCCAGCGTATATGTCTTTCCGCTACCTGCGGATGCCTTAAGTATCTTTATCATAACGTCGTTTTCAGCTGATTGTCAATAAGTTTGTTCCTGTTCCGGTCGTCCCGAGCATCCCGGCATCCCGGGTATTCAGGACTCGCCAATGTCATCTTCCGCATATTTTCCTGAAGTCACAGTACTTGCAGACATTTCTGTCCTCTGTCCTGCGGAAGCCGGCATCCGGATTCGAAAGTTCCGCAAAGACATCTTTGAGCCGTTTCTTTACTTCAATGTTGAACTGCTCGCATTTCTCCGCGCTCATAATGCTGTCCGCCGAGAACAGCTTAGGCACCGGATAAATGACATTGTCCACTATCCTGCCCTTCAGTTCCGCTTCCGTAAACATGTCGTACAGAAAGAGTTGCAAAGCAATCTTCGGGCGTTTCGGAGAGATTTCCGCAAACAGGGATTCGGCGACGGACTCAAAGTTAGAGTCAGTGATTCCGACGTCCGTATCCTCGACTTTTCCGGTCTTGTAGTCCACAATCCTCACGCGGCCGTCTTCTAAGCTGTCCATCCTGTCCACATAACCGACAAAGCGGAATCCATCAAACTGCCAATGCCTTTCGAGTTCCAGTCCGAGGATTTCAAAGCCATCACCCTTCATGAGAGACTTATCCATCTTCAAAGTCCTTATCACATACTGGTTTATGACATCTTCGAGGACCAGGTTCCTGCCGGTAACCTCGTCAGATTTCAACTGCTGCTGTATCAGGGCCCTGACTTTAGGACGGATTACGCTGTCCCTGTTTTCCAGCAGCCAGTCAATATAGTCCTTGGTTATCACCTTGAGAGGATTCTTGACATTGGCCACTACATTTTCCCTTTCCATGCTGAACTGCGGGTTCAGGGCCTCCCCTCCGAGATACAGAGCATACATGGTGTCATGGAAGACAGAACCGACCATGCCTCCGTCCATCGACTCTGCGACCTCCGCCTCAGGCTGGAGTTTTTTGACCGAGGCGTAATAGAACTGGGCCGGGCAGGACAGGTACTTCTTCAGGGAAGAGGCCGAATATGTCATTGACTTTATCCTGTCCAAATCTTCCTGCGTCTTCGCCACTTCTTTCTCCGAATCCGCGATATCTATCTTATAGCGAAGCACTTCCTTTTGCATGAGCGGATATTTGTACTGGTATGTCAGCTGCTTGATGTAGCGGCTTTCCTCGCCGGATTTCATGCCTTCGGTCCTGGAGTCATACATCATCCACACATTCCCGGCACGCTGGATCATCCTATAGAAATAGTAGGCCCAGACTGCGTCCTGGTTTTCATAAGTCGGCAGGCCGAACCCTTTTCTGAGTTCAGGCGGAATGAAAGATGAACTTACGCTGCGACGCGGGAAAGTTCCCTCGTTGCATGACAGGATTATCAAATTCGAGAAGTCCAGAGCACGTGTTTCCAAAGGTCCCATAATCTGAAGTCCCTTCAGGGGTTCGCCCTTGAACGGCACTGATACACCGCCGACCAGCTGCTGGAGGAGACGCACATAAGTCATCGGCACAATATTGAGTGTCAATGCCTTCAGGCGGTTTATGGAGAGGTAGTACTGCTTGGCGAAATGAGTTTCCAATGCCATTGACGGCATTTCAGAAATCTTGGCTCCGATTTCACTGAGAATCTGAAGCTGATACTCTTCCAGATGTCGTATCTGGTCTGAGGAAACCGCCTTAGGGTCAGTCACTACAGGTCTGAATATCAGGTCCGCCAGCCAGAATCCTTTGAGGTCCGACTCCGGGATATAATATTTCGCGTCATTCTTAATCCGCGCGGTGAATCTCTTACCTTCTTCGCCGGCCAGTGTCTGGAATATGCCGGACGCCAGGACTGCCCACACCTGGGCATGGTAGAATGCCCATCCGTCTTTCTTCTTTCTGAGGTGGAGCTGAAGTGCCGCGACATCCTTCATGAGGGAATGGATTGCGCTGCCTGACATAGGATAACCCATTGTAACATTGACAGATACAATTTCCTCCAGGATGGTGTTCAGAAGCGGCGCGAGCATTCCTTCGTCCGGAATCACAATCGCCGTATCGGCTTCGTCAATGTCAAGACGTCCGACCTTGGAGAGGTCTCCCCCTGTCCGTTTATCGGCGATTTCCTTCAATACTTCAGGAATATACTTGGCCATCCCTACTGCTGACGGAACGCTGAGGACACGGATTTCCGGGCCTCGCGAATCCGCTCCGGCCCGCATGTCCGCCCCAGAGGCCTTCGCCGGTGCAATTCCTGTAACTCCATCAATGTCAAAGGTCTGAGGAAATTCAATTACGTTTTTCGACATGAACATAGATGCCTTGTTCATCGGATCGCGCAGCATGTCAGAACTGTAGTCCCAGCAGAACTCAGCGAGAGAGGCATCGCGCATCTTTCTCATTGACAGTTTCTCACATTCATTCAAGGCATTGAGCCCTACGAAAACGAACTTTTCCGTTCCGGGGAACTTGTCAGCGAGTATGTCTGAAGCACTTTCCTTCTTCAGCCTTTCCGCAAAGACTCTGTAAGCCATACCTTCATAGGCCAATCCCTTCTCTGTCAATGCCTTGTTGAATTTCTCGTACAGCGGATCCAGAAGGTTCCATATCATCAGGAACTTTTCTTTGACATTGGGATTGTCCGAGCCGAGGTTCACTGTGAGTTTTCCTCCCTTGCGGAAATGACTGATAAACTGCCTGATAGCATTGAGCTGGACATCAGTCAGATATGAGTATGAATCCTGGATATCCTTAAATTCAGCAACATTGGTATAAAGGCTTTTGGCTTCTGCCAGATATTTGTCGGTATCATCGAAGTCGCTCAGGATGACGTCACCCCAGAAGATGAAGTCGTCCAGAGATTCCGCCTTGCTGTTCAATGACTTGTAGCAGTCATACAGTTCGAGAAGCAGACTCACTCTGTCTGTGACTGCCGAGCCGCTTGCCCTGTAGAAGAAATCGTTCATTGTCATCATGACAGGCGCGATTTCCGGCTTGGAGCCTTTGGCTTCCTTTACCGCGTCGCTGAGCCATCTGGTGAAAAATACCATTGACCTCCTGTTCGGGAAAATGAAGCATTTCCTATTCATGTCCCCTTCTTTCTGATAATGTTCAGCTACCTGTCTGAGAAACTGTTTCATATTTGGCTAAATTTTTGTTGCACAATTATTTGTTGCATTCTGCCAGGCTTTCTGTTTACCTGTTGTATATTTATATACTGCAAAGATAACCATATCTTACACCGGGAGATAAACTTTTTTTCGATTGTCTGGCGCAATTTGCAACATTTTAGTAAAAATTTTTCGAAAAACACTTGGAAATCAAATTCCAGTTCGTATCTTTGTATCGCAATTTAGAATTGTTAAAAATTACAAATGAAAAATTCCGGTACAACGGAAAGGATTGGAAAATATAAAAACAACAATAAAAAAAGGAGTAAATCATGAAAAAGAAATTCAGATGTCTCGTATGCGGCTATGTTTACGAAGGTGAGAATCCACCTGCAGAGTGCCCTGTATGTCATGCAAAATCAGATAAGTTCGTTGAAATCAAGGATGAGGAGCCTATGGCTTGGGCATGTGAGCATGTCATCGGTGTTGCCAAGGGTTGCGATCCTGAGATTCACGAGGGTCTCGAGGCTCATTTCACAGGTGAGTGCACAGAGGTCGGCATGTATCTCGCAATGAGCCGTCAGGCAGAGCGTGAGGGCTATCCTGAAATCGCTGACGCTTTCAAGAGATATGCTTTCGAAGAGGCTGAGCACGCTGCCAAGTTCGCAGAGCTTCTCGGTGACGTGGTTTGGGATACCAAGACCAATCTCGAAAAGAGAATCGAGGCTGAGAGAGGTGCTTGCGAGGGTAAACTTGCCATCGCTACCAAGGCTAAGCAGCTGAACTATGACGCTATCCATGACACCGTTCATGAGATGGCCAAGGATGAGGCTCGTCACGGCGCCGGCTTCCTCGGACTCTACAACAGATTCTTCAAGAAGTAAGAAACAGTGACGCATGTCACGACATAGGCTGAAACTTGTCAATGTTTCAGTACAGATACAGAAAGGGCTGGCCGGATGACGGTCAGCCCTTTCTGTCTGGCAAGGTACCCTGTAAAGTGTCAGGTGGAAGTTCAGATACTTATGTCGGTGGAAAACGGTGTAAATATTGGCCTGTTTTTACACCGTTTGGTCCAAAATTGACATTCCGTGTAAAAAATGCCAGCTTTTTTCACCGTTTTTGGCCATCTGGCGTAACCATTATTTGCCGCGGACGCAATTGACAATTATACTTTCGCTTCCGCAAGCAAGTCTGAATTCGCCCGGTTCGAGAACCCAGTTCAGAGAATGGTCCACATATGCCAAGTCATCAGCATACAAACGGAAGGTTACTGTCTTGGTCTCGCCAGGAAGGAGTTCCACCTTCGTATAGTCACGGAGTCTGCGGACATCCGGGGTAAGTGTAGCCCAAAGGTCTGAACTGTAAAGAAGTACGGACTCTTTGCCCTTGACTTTTCCGGTGTTCTTGACGTCCACGCTCACTTCTATGACATCACCCGAGTTGAAATCAGTCTTGTCGGCACGGAGATTTGAATATTCAAATGTTGTGTAGCTGAGTCCATGTCCGAAAGGCCACTGACTAGTCATATTGGCATTGTAGTTATAAAGGCCCTCTACTGTCGCACTGTTCTCACAGAGCTTATAGTCATAAGTATTCAGACGATTTACATATTTCGGATATGTATATGGAAGTTTTCCGCTGAAATTCTCTTCACCGCAAAGTAGGGCGGCCAGAGCATCTCCGCCATAGTTGCCAGGAAGCAATACGCTTACTACTGCGCCTGCAAGAGGTTCGATGTCATTCAGGACACGAGGACGTCCCTCATTCAAGATGAGGACAATAGGCTTTCCTGTCTTCGCCAGTTCCTTTACAAGGTCGCGCTGATTTGAAGAAAGCGAAATATCATTGATATTACCCACGGTCTCACAATAGGAGTTCTCTCCGATTGCGGCCACGATAACATCAGCATTGCGGGCAGCATTGACAGCCTTGGCATAGTCACCACGCTCCTCAACTTCGAAATGGGCATGCTTTTTATAATTCAGCACAGAGACATAGTCCACATTCTTGAATTTGGTCTTAAGTGCCTCATATATAGTATTATACTGTCCGGTAAATGCAGGATTGTCAGCAGCGTCGCCCTGCCAGGTATAATTCCATCCGCCGCCTAAAGTGCGCATAGAATTGGCGTTAGGGCCTACCAGGAGAATACGGGCATCCTTGGAAAGAGGGAGAAGCGAGTTGTCATTTTTCAACAGGACTTCACTTTCGAGAGCTGCATTGTAGGCATACTTCACGAACTCCGGATTCGCAAACTTCGCATAGTCCGATGAAGTGCCATACGGGTCATCAAACAAGCCGAGCCTGAATTTAAGACGGAGGATACGGCGTACCGCATCGTCAATTCGGCTCATTGGAAGCTGCTTTTCATTGACAAGTTCCACAAGATAATCACAAGCCTCGACACTATACGGTTCCATAAGCATATCGACTCCGGCATCGATCACACGCCTGATGGCTTCTTTGTATGTAGGTGTCGTGAAATCCCTGCTGTAGGCAAACTTCGCATCAGACCAGTCTGTGACAATCATACCGTCCCAGTTGAGACCTTCCTTCAGCCAACCGGTAAGAAATTCTTTATTGGTATGGAAAGGTATGCCGTCATTGCTTGAAGAATTGACCATGAGGGAAAGGGCACCAGCCTCGATGCAAGCCTTGAAAGGAGGGAAGAATTTTTCTTTCAGTTCACGTTTGGAGACCATTGAAGGTGTTCTGTCCTGACCTGATTTCGTGGCACCGTAAGCAAAATAGTGCTTGATGCAGGCTGCCACTTTTTCCGGGGAAATATGATTAGGGTCTTCACCCTGGAAACCACGGGTAAGAGACACGCCCATACGGCTCTGGACAACAGGATCTTCGCCGAAGCTTTCCCACACTCTCGGCCAGCACTGGTTACGGCTCAAGTCCAGTGTAGGAGAAAATACCCAAGGAACATTGCAGGCTCTGGTCTCATAAGATCCTACAACCCCCATGTTATACGCCAACTCATCATTGAAAGATGCGGCAAGACCGATTTCCTGAGGGAAAAGCACGGCTCCCGCAGTATATGAAGCTCCGTGAATCTGATCAAGGCCATAGAGACATGGGATACCCATCTCGTCCATAGAAATATCTTGAAGCTGCTTTATGAAGGTCCTGTATTCAGCCGGTGTAGCGGCGACACCGTCCATTGTATTCAGAATAGAACCTATCTTGTACTTTCTTATAAGTTCCTCACCCTTTTTCGACACATTGTTCGTTCCTTTCTCAAGTACAATTTCCGAGGTAAGCTGGGTCATCTGTCCAACTTTTTCCTCAAGCGTCATCTTGGAGAGCAGCTTTTCAATTTTAGCTTCGATTTCCTTGTCCTGAGGAATGGCGCGGGGTGCCTCGTTCTGACATGAGCAAAACAATGCCCATATCCCCAAAGTGGTTAAAATGCTTTTCTTCATCTTAGTATAAGATAATTTAAGAACACAATGGACAAACCATTGCATGTCAGGTTATTATGTCTGCACAATCCTAAAATTCCGCAACTTCAGTACAGCCAACTCATATTGTGACTTATTGTTACGACATTCTAAGTTTCACCGCAAATTTAGTTATTTATTCCCAATGTTTAGAGAACGGTCCGGAAAAGATTTGGTAACGTACAAAACCTGCCTCAGATTAGGAGAAGATTTTCGAGGACAGATCTATTTTTGAAGGTTACTTGACATAGCAAGTATTCCCCTCGACACGTCTGTCAAAAACAGCAGAACAAGAGAGTCATTAGAGAACAACAGACGACACCACATCATATAATTCTCTTTCTGAGAAAAAGTTGTTATCTTTGGAGTTTATAGACATAAACCAAAACGGCATGGAAACCGGACATGCCTTTGACATGACCTTAACATTGACAATAAAAAAAATAAACTATATGGAAAAAGTAATTTTGACAGGTGACAGACCGACGGGAAAACTGCATCTGGGACACTACGTGGGATCATTGAGACGAAGAGTCGAGCTTCAGAATGAGGGCGATTTTGACAAGATGTTCGTATTCATCGCTGACGCACAGGCGCTTACTGACAATGCCGACAATCCGGAGAAGGTACGTCAGAACATCATTGAAGTAGCATTGGACTACCTCTCTTGCGGCATTGACCCATCCAAATGCACACTCTTCATCCAGTCAATGATTCCGGAGCTGACAGAGCTCACATTCTATTACATGAATCTGGTAACTGTATCGAGACTCCAGAGAAATCCGACGGTAAAGGCGGAAATCCAGATGAGAGATTTCGAGAACACTCTGCCCGTGGGATTCTTCTGCTACCCTATCAGCCAGGCTGCCGACATCACCGCATTCAAGGGCACAATCGTTCCTGCAGGTGAAGACCAGGAGCCTATGATCGAGCAGACCAGAGAGATAGTAAGAAAGTTCAACAGCGTTTATGGTGAGGTTCTGGTCGAGCCGGAAATCCTTCTTCCACAGAACTGCGTGTGCATGAGATTGCCTGGAACTGACGGTAAGGCAAAGATGAGCAAGTCTCTCGGAAACTGCATCTACCTCAGCGACGACGAGGCTACAGTATGGAAGAAAGTCAAGAAAATGTCCAATGGTGCGCCTAGAATGAGTCAGGACGAGCCGGGAAACCTTGACGGAAACGCTGTATTCACATATATGGACGCATTCAGCACCAACGAGGACTTCGCAGAATTCTGGCCTGAGTTCGCATCCCTCGAAGAACTGAAAGAGCAGTATGTGAAGGGCGGTATCGGAGACGGAACCTGCAAGAAGTTCCTGAACAATGTCCTGAACAAGAGACTCAGTCCGATCCGTGCTCGCCGTCATGAATTCGAGCAGGATATTCCTGAAGTTTTCAACATCCTGAAGAAGGGTACGGAGGTCGCTCGCGAAACAGCAGCCAAGACGATGGCAGAAGTCCGCAACGCAATGCGTATCAATTATTTCGATGATGCAGCCCTCATCGCAGAGCAGGCCAAGAAATACGAAAAATAATTTTTACATCATAACGAAAGTCCCGTGAGCAGAACAAACTGTTCACGGGACTTTCGTTATAACATAACTTCATTCGGCATTGGCATAGAGCTGTCAATGTCAGTCTATATCCATGTCATCATATCCGGGCGGATCATCAGGCAGGTCGGCATTGAAATCAATTCCGTCCCACATCTCTTCGATGGTTCTCCTGTCCTTTTTGGTCGGACGGCCGGCACCACGGTCACGCTTGACAAAAAACGTCTCGACCGGAGCCTTCAGCTTGTCCAGTTCCGACTGCGGAGTCAGATTCTCGGCATACTGCGGAACCAGCTGGGCCCCCACACGATTCTCTACCAATCCTATGACACGCCACGTGTAATGGACAGCCGCCTTGCGGACTTCTATCCTGTCCCCGATCTTGACAGTCCTGGACGGCTTCGCATCAGCATCATTGACCTTTACCCTATTGCCCTTGCAGGCATCCGCGGCCTCACTGCGCGTCTTGAACGCACGGATGGCCCAAAGATATTTGTCTATACGAACTTCTTCAGCCATAATCAGAACGGATTTCTAGTTCATACGACCGGGATTGCGTCTGAGAAACTCCTCGACAGAGAGTTTTCCAGGCTCTTCCTCTGAAGGAAGTGTGGCCTCCACATCAGGGTCAATATACTGGTCCACATCCTCGTGAGGCTCGACAGTAGCCTCGAGAAGTACGGTATTGCGGTCCTGAGGGACAAGGAAAAAGTCAGTCACCTCAGCCGGAACAAGGACAAGACCACCTTCATTGACTTCGTACCTCTCTACGCCGGCATCTTCTTTCTGAATCTGGAGCGAAGCCGAGCCGCTCACGCAAACATAGACGACAAAAGCGTCGGTCGTGCCGGTATTGATATGGATTGCATCCTTCAGGTCAATCTTGGTGACGGAGAATTCCCTGCGCTCGACAATCTTGTCAGTCACCTTGCCGGCATTGGCATCCTCCGCAGCGATTGATTTCACGGAAGGGTCATGTGCAGGACCGGCCTTGGAATCTCCGGAAGCACTGATTGTCAATGAATTGTCATACTTGGACATATCCAGGAAATCGAACGCGGCTTCGAGCGACAGTTCCTCAACACCATTGATGGAAGAATCATTCATGAGGCTTCTGCGTGACGTCTTTCCGGAATTTCTTCCGACGCCGGCCTCGTCAGCAGTGAACGATGCGCTCTCGGCATTGACAGAATCCCCCCAGTTGTAAATCTTGAAATCGAGGTCGGAAGACTCGGCGATTTCTGCGAGAACAATCGCGCCGGAAGCGGCATGAACCAGGCCCGGAGTCATCAGGAAAGCGTCTCCCTTGTGAGGGACAATGACATTGAGCACCTCCTCGAGTGATCCGTCATGGCAACGGTTATACAGTTCCGTAGCCGAAATGTCATTCTTGAAGCCCATGTAAAGCTTTGCACCAGGCTCCGCATCCATGACATACCAGAGCTTGAGTTTTCCGAGAGTATCATACCTCTGGCCGGCCACCTCGTCATCCGGGCAGACCATCAGAGGGGTACGGCCATGCACATCCAACATCTTGACCATCAATGGGAACTGACGGCCGAAATATGAATATGCGGTCTCGCCGACAAGGTCCTCCAGATAGGTCTCGAGGATTTCGCTGATGGTACTGCCTGCGAGCCATCCGTCCGCAACCTCCGAATCGCGAAAGCCCATATCCGCCAGCTCCCAGCTTTCGCCAAGCTTGTCGGACATTGTCAATGCCTTTTCGACGTATTTTTTCTTGCCGCACTTGCCTTCAGCATCGTCAGCCTCAACTTTCTCCGTATATGATTTTCCCATTTTTCCGATGAAAATGCTGCCGCCCCATTCCGCTTTCTCTGCCAACGGCTTGAAAGTCATCGGATACAGTTTATTTTTTTTCTGTTCCATGTCAATGTGATTTTACGCAAAAATAGTACAAAAACGCGAGACTACACTCCAAGTATCTCCTTCAGCTCCGAAAACCTCGACGCACGTATCAGCCCTGGATGCTCATATTCCTCTATCAATTCATGCTGCCAGGTCTCATCGGAAGGAATATAGACACCGGTACCGCCGATTCTAATGACAGGGTCAATGTCAGACTTGAATGAATTGCCGACCATCAGCATCTGTTCCGGCCTGATTCTCAGCCGTTCACAAAGTTCCGCATAGACCTCCGGCATCTTCTCATCCACCACATCCACCACGTCAAAAAAATGCCTCAGTCCGGAACGGTCAATCTTGTGGTTCTGGTCCAGAAGTTCACCCTTGGTGAGCAGGGCCATTTCATACTTTCCGGAGTTCTTTATCATTGACAAAGTCGCTTCGACTCCGGGGAGCGGTGTCGCGGGATTGCGCAGTATCGACCTTCCGCTTTCGACGAGGGACGAAATGCGGTCAGCATTGACCTTGCCGCCGCTTATCCGCACTGCGGTCTCTATCATTGATATTATGAACGCTTTGGCGCCGTAGCCCAGTTCTTCCATATTCGCGACTTCAGTCTTGTAGAGCTCGGCGTTCAGCCATTCGAGGGTGCCATAGTCCGACATTGTCTCGAAAAAGTGCCTTTCCGCCGCACGGAAAAGCGGTTCGTTGCTCCACAGGGTGTCGTCAGCGTCAAAAACGACAGCCTTGATGTCCTTTAACATAGATTTCGACTTGATTCGGGACGAAAAAGGCTGACCGGAACTTGGGATCCCGGCCAGCCAGATTTATCATCCAAGATTAGATTCCGTACTGCTTGAAGAAGTCATTTCCCTTGTCATCAACGAGGATGAATGCAGGGAAGTTCTCTACGCGGATCTTCCAGATGGCCTCCATTCCGAGGTCAGGATACTCAACGCACTCGATGGACTTGATGCTCTCGTATGAGAGGACTGCAGCAGGTCCGCCGATAGAACCGAGATAGAATCCGCCGTGCTTCTTGCAGGCGTCTGTAACTTGCTGTGTACGATTACCTTTGGCAATCATGACCATGCTGCCGCCGTGTGACTGGAAGAGATCAACGTAAGGATCCATACGGTTAGCCGTGGTAGGTCCCATAGAACCGCAAGGCATTCCTTCAGGAGTCTTGGCAGGACCGGCGTAGAATACCGGATGATCCTTGAAATACTGTGGAAGGTCCTCGCCATTGTCGATGCGCTCTTTGAGACGGGCATGTGCGATGTCTCTGGCAACAATGATAGTTCCGTTAAGGCTCAGACGTGTAGAAACAGGGTACTTTGTAAGTTCCTTGAGAACCTCTGACATAGGGAGGTCGAGGTCAATCTTCACTGCGTCACCCTCACCTGCTTCACGGAGTTCCTGTGGGATGAGACGTCCAGGATTGTCGTCAAGCTTCTCAATCCAGATACCGTCCTTGTTGATCTTCGCCTTGATGTTACGGTCAGCAGAGCAGCTTACGCCGAGACCGATAGGGCAGCTTGCACCATGACGCGGAAGCCTTATGATACGGATGTCGTGAGCGAAATATTTTCCGCCGAACTGGGCGCCAAGACCGATCTTGTAAGCTTCTTCGAGAACCTGTTTCTCAAGTTCAACATCACGGAATGCGCGTCCTGTCTCGTCACCTGTAGTAGGAAGGGCATCATAGTAATGTGTAGATGCAAGTTTCACTGTAAGAAGGTTCTTCTCAGCTGATGTACCGCCGATTACGAATGCGATATGATATGGAGGGCAGGCAGCTGTTCCGAGAGTCTTCATCTTTTCAACAAGGAAAGGAACGAGTGTAGCCGGATTCAGGACAGCCTTTGTCATCTGATAAAGGTATGTCTTGTTGGCTGAACCGCCACCCTTCACGACGCAGAGGAACTTGTATTCCATACCTTCTTCTGCCTCAATGTCGATCTGTGCAGGAAGGTTGCACTTCGTGTTGACTTCCTTGTACATTGTAAGAGGAGCGTTCTGGCTGTAGCGGAGATTCTCTTCTGTGTAAGTCTTGAAGACACCCTTGGAAAGAGCCTCTGCATCATCGAAACCGGTCCAGACCTGCTGGCCTTTCTCACCATGGATAATGGCAGTACCAGTATCCTGGCAGAACGGGAGCTGCCCCTTCGCAGCAACCTCAGCGTTGCGCAAGAATCTGAGGGCAACGTACTTGTCGTTTGAAGAAGCCTCAGGATCATTCAGAATCTTGGCAACCTGCTCATTGTGTGCCGGACGGAGAAGGAAGTTCACATCACGGAATGCAGCATTGGCAAGCATTGTAAGTGCCTCAGGTTCAATCTTCAAAATGTCATGACCTTCAAAATTGCCGAGAGAGACATATTTGTCTGTCAAACGGTAATACTCGGTAGTGTCCTCACCGAGCTGAAACATTGGAGCGTATTTGAATTCCACCATTGTTTGTTAAAGTTATGTTGTTATGTTATCAGTCAATATCTTCCACAGGGCCTGACTCTGCGCCACCGCCCTGCTGCATAAGGTATGCCTTCATGAATCCGTCAAGGTCTCCGTCGAGGACTCCCTGCGTATCTGCAGTGGAGAGTCCGGTACGGAGGTCCTTCACCATCTTGTACGGATGGAGCACGTAGGAGCGGATCTGCGAACCCCACTCGATGCGCTTCTTCTTGCCTTCGAGTTCAGCCTGCTTTTCCTGACGCTTCTTCAGTTCAATGTCATACAGACGCGACTTGAGGTTTCTCAATGCGTTCTGGCGGTTGTCCTGCTGAGACCTCGTCTCGGTGTTCTCCACCATGATGCCCGTCGGGATATGGCGCACCCTGACTCCGGTCTCGACCTTGTTCACGTTCTGGCCGCCGTGGCCGCCGGAACGGAAGGTATCCCACTCGAGGTCGGAAGGGTTTATTTCAATGTTAATAGTATCATCCACAAGAGGATAGACAAAAACGGAAGAAAATGTGGTCTGCCGCTTTCCCTGGGCGTTGAACGGCGATATCCTCACAAGTCTGTGAACGCCGTTCTCAGCCTTAAGATATCCGTAGGCATAATCACCCTCGACCTGTATCGTGGCAGACTTGATTCCGACTTCATCGCCTTCAAGCAGTTCAGTGACAGTCATCTTGTAACCGTTGCGCTCTCCCCACCTCATATACATGCGCATCAGCATCGCAGACCAGTCATTGGCCTCAGTACCGCCAGCACCGGAGTTGATTGTCAATATCGCACCGAGGCTGTCGCCTTCTTCGCCCAGCATATTCTTGAGTTCCAGCGCTTCCACTGCCTGCTCAGCCTGTCCACAAGCGGCATCCAGTTCCTTCATCTCATCCGACTCCACCACATCCTCGGCAGACATATCCATGCTGTCCTTCGCAAATTCATACAGGACATCCAGGTCATCTGTCAATGACGCAGCCTTGTCATAGTCCGTGACCCAGGCCTTAACGCCGTTCATCTTCTTCATGAACGCCTCAGCTGCCTTCGGGTCTCCCCAGAAATCAGGAGCTTCAGTCTGTTTCTGAAGTTCCGCCACCTTCCTGCGCTTAGACTCGATGTCAAGGCATTTTGTCAATGCCTCCACTCTGTCATGCAATGCTTTGATCTGTTCCTGGTTAATCATATTTCTTCAATTTTCACGGCCAGCGGCAACACTTGTCCCCATACCCGGCCATGTAATCTACAAAGATAATCAGAATCCTGCTATATTTCACCAAAAAACGGCCCAACAAATTATAAGGGAGGATGAAAACTTCCGTTTTCGTCCTCCCAGAATCTTTCCTCAGTAAAAAGGATGTCAATGTCTAATAGACTATGACCCGGTCATTTCGCTTCGGCGAAACTATGTTATTTGCTGGCTTCAACAGAAACTTTTCTGAATTCCTTAAAGTCCTTCATAAGTGCAAGAGCAGCCTTACGTGCGCGTGCGCCTGCAGCCTTATTACCCTTTTCTACCTGGGCTTCAGCATTAGCAGCGAACTCCTCGTACTCTGCTTTGATTCTCTCAACAAGTTCTTTCATAATCTGATCAGATTTTTTTGTTAAACATATGTTCGTTTCAGTTTTTCACTTGAAAACCATGTGCAATTTATGTAAATAAACATTAATATCCAAAAAAAATTGGAAAATATACTTACCCACAGCACGTTAGAACACATATTTCAACATTGGTCATACTCCACTTTCCGGAGTCTTCTTCTTTGCAGTATTGAAAGAATTCATGGCGCGGTCAATGCCGATGGTTGTAAAGGCCTTGACACCATTTATGACCTGGTCACAGATTTCCGGCATGGCATTTTTCTCCTCATCACTCATCTCCCCAATGACGAAATTCACCTGCCCGCCTTTCTGGAAATTATTGCCAATGCCGATACGAATTCTCGGATATTCCTGAGTACCAATGAGTTCCTGAATATTCTTCAACCCGTTATGTCCTCCGTCACTCCCCTTCTTTCTCATTCTCAGAGTACCGAAAGGAAGATTCAGGTCATCACAGATTACAATGAGGTTCTCCAGGGGAAGTTTCAACTTTGTAACCCAATATCTGACAGCGTTTCCGCTCAGGTTCATATAAGTCGAAGGCTTGAGCAGCGTTATGTTCCTTCCCTTGAAAGAAACTTCAGCCACATCACCATATCGTTCCGTGCGGAAAACAATATTGGATGCCTTTGCCCAGGCATCCAATACCATAAATCCTACATTGTGTCTGGTGCCTGCATACTCCGAGCCGATATTTCCCAAACCGACTACTAGATAATTCATAACATCAGAATGTATTAGTCAGGCTGGCAATGCCGCCTGATGTAAAACTGAATTAGGCCTCAGCTGGTGCTGCTGCTTCTGCTGCTGGAGCTGCCGGAGCTGCGTGATGTACGCCTTCCTCCATAAGTTCATCAAGAGCTTCCTCATACTCGATGTGAGCAGCAACCTGACGTGATGACTTAACGGTGCAGATGATTGTACCCTTAGGAGAGATAACGTTGATGTTCTCATACTTGAGATCACCGGCAACGATTCTCTTACCGATCTGGAGCTTGTTGATGTTGATAACGAGCTCGTCTGGAAGATCCTTCATGAGAGCGCTGACTTTCAGTTCACGAACGAGCTTGTAGAACTTACCACCGGCACGTACACCGATAGCGTGACCTTCTGTTCTCACCGGAACCTTGATAGCGATAGGCTTGTCCTCAGTTACTGCGAGGAAGTCTGCGTGAAGGCAGTTGTCCTTTACAGGGTGGAACTGAAGCTCGTGGATAACAGCATAAAGCTTTGTACCATTGCTGAGCTCGAGGTCAACGATGTAAGATGCCGGAGTGTCGGTAAGACCCTTAAGATCTTTCTCTGTAACTGTGAAAAGTACGTTCTCTACGCCTGCACCATAAACGTTGCATGGAACGAGACCCTGTTTGCGGAACTCTTTGATAACCGCCTTGTTGCCGACCTCACGGACCTGGCCTTTCAGTGTGAAATGTTTCATTTCGTTTGTTTGTTTAAAAATGTGTTACTCAGTCTTGGCCCGGCTGCCCGGACTAGACCCCATTGCACCAAAAGCTTTCGCTTTTTCGCGGGCTTTTCTTTAAAAGGCCCAAAATGCGGCGCAAAGATAGTGAATAATTTCGGGAAATGGAAAATAATGTTGCGATTCTTTTTGCTCATTGAAGGCATCTGAAGATTCGAAGTGTCATCCATCGTTCACCGATACGCAACGCGGAGAAGTGGATTGCGGAGTAACGCTACAGTTCCATCTCCGCCGCCTTCAGCCCTTTGGCATTGACCTTCAGCAGAATAGGTCCGTCGGCATTGGCCTTCGAACGCACTATGACTGTGAGCTTTCCTGCGAACAGGTGCATGTGCGGGTGGTGGAACATTTCCAGCGAGCACGGGTCGCCGTTGGCGATGGCACGGAACTCTCCGGCACCGGACACTGAGGCGAACACCTCACGCGTATCGGTCGGAACAGTGTTGCCGTCCTTATCTACCACACTTACAGTCACATACGCCAAGTCTTCACCGTCACGGGCGATGGAATCCCTGTCGCATTCAAGACGGAGGGCGTACGGCTTGCCGGCAGTGCGGACAGACTCCGAAGCTGCTACATTGCCCTCGGCATCATAAGCCACGACGCGGAGCTCACCCTTCTGGTAAACCACATCATTCCACATCAGACGATAACGACTCTCAAGTGCCTCATCCTGAAGACCTTCGCAAGGCGCAGACGGCGACAACTTGGAGCGTCGTCCCTGGGAAATGCCATTCACGAACAGCTCGGCCTCAGGCCACGAAGTATACACATAAACTGGTGTTACCTTGCCCTCGCGACCAGGCCAAGTCCAATGCGGAACTATATGAAGCGTAGGACTTTCCGTATTCCAGATGCTGCGGTAAAGCCAGTAACGGTCCTTCGGAATAGAGGCCAGGTCAATGATTCCGAACATTGAACTGTGGTTCGGCCATGCATCGGTATCGTAAGGGCTCGGTTCTCCCAGGTAATCGAAGCCCGTCCAGACGAACTGGCCCAATGTCCATGGATAATCTTCTGCCAGAGCGAAGTCCACGTCAGGAATATTCGACCAGTTGCAGGCCTCCATGTCATAGCCGGAAGACTGGTGGTCCTCATGCTTTACGCTGAACGCCTTCTCCACCGGAAAATGGTAGGTGCCCCTGGAACTGACGGTAGACGCCGTCTCGGAACCCAGCACGAGGCCCTGAGGCAGCTGTTCGTAGCAATCCTTGTAACGGAAAGTGCGGTAATTGATTCCCGGAATATCCAGCTGGGCCGCGAAACCGTTGGAAAGCACGCAGTTGACCTGGTCCATGCCACATGTGACAGGACGTGTCGGGTCCTCCCTGTGACAGATGGACTGAAGGAAAGCCGCCGTCTTGTAACCATCGGCAGTGCATTGGGACGGAACCTCATTGCCGATGCTCCACATGATTACGGACGGAGAATTCCTGAACGCATGGAGCATGCTGATCATGTCACGCTCGGCCCACTCGTCGAAATAACGATGATAGCCATTCTTGCATTTGGCATCGTCCCACTCATCGAAAGGCTCCACCATCATCATGAGACCCATTTCGTCACAAAGACTTACAAGTTCAGGAGCCGGCGTATTGTGCGAAGTCCTCACAGCATCGCAACCCATGTCCTTCAGCATTGTCAGCTGATGCCTCAACGCCGGCACGCTCACGGCCGCGCCGAGTGGACCGAGGTCGTGATGATTGCAGACGCCCTTGAATTTCCGGTGCTCGCCGTTCAGGTAAAAGCCCTTCTCAGGAATGAACTCGACCGAACGGATGCCGAAACGCGTCTCATACTCGTCCGTCACCACGCCGTCCACCAAAATACGGGTCAATGCCTTATAAAGGTGCGGGTGCTCCGGCGACCACAGCTTCGGTTCCTTCACCAGAAACTTCTGCACATGACTGTCGCCGTTATGATACAATGCTACCGACCGCCTCGAAGCCACCTTCTCGCCATCCGGCGAAAAAACGTCCGTAGCATATTCTATGTCAATGTTTTCCTTATCCGACTGCAATGAAATCGCCAGAGAGACTGACGCCATGTCCTTATGCACTGACGGAGTGGAGACAAAAGTACCCCACACCGGAATGTGCGCCTTGGCGGAAGTACATACCAGGTGGACATTTCTGTAAAGGCCGGCACCCGGGTACCATCTGGAAGAAAAAGGAAGGTTCTCCAGCCTGACAGCCAGGACATTGGAGCCGGACTTGTTCAGATATGGCGTGACATCGCAGTGGAACGGGCTGTAGCCGTATGGCCAGAAGCAGACCTCATGGCCATTGACATAAACCCGCGCCTCACTCATCGCGCCGTCGAACAGGAGTTCCGCCTTCATCCCCTCGGGGACATTGAACTCAGTCCTGTACCAGCCCACGCCCACATACGGCAGGCCGCCGGTTCGTCCCGTCTTGAGCGATGCCTTCGTCTCCATATTCTGCACTATCTGCACATTCTGGAGGTCATTTTCAATGCTGAAAGGCCCGGTAATGGCCCAGTCATGCGGCACGCTCACGCTCTCCCACCCCGAATCATCATAACCCGGCACGAAAGCCCCGTCAGCCTCACCACGATGGAACCGCCATCCGTCCTTCAAGCAAGTCTCCACTCTGGAAGGACCCGCCTCTGCACGACAAACCGACATTGAAACACCTGCTGCACAGACAACGGCAGCCAGAAACGAAAACATCTTATTCGACATTCAATACCTCCTTGTTATCTTTCACAAAGATATGATACTCTCCGCAATCCAGGAATCGTTCGCCCTTGTTGTCCACGAAAGACAGGTCGCGCATCGGGTCGATTTCGAATGTGAACACCTCGGACTCCCCGGCCTTCACCAGTCTCTTCTCGAAATGCTTCAGTTCTTTCACCGGGCGGGTGATTCTGCAGACAGGATCGCAAATATACCACTGGACAGTCTCCATTCCATCCACGTCGCTGGTATTCTTCACCGTCACCGTAGCCGTAACCTTTCCGTCCTTGGCCACTCTGTCGGCGGACAACGTAATCGGAGAATATTCGAACTCACTGTAACTCAAGCCATAGCCGAACTCATACATCGGTTCTATCTGAATATCCTTGTACCATCCCTGCGTACCCCTTCTCGCCGGACTCCTGCGGTTGTAATAGATAGGAATCTGGCCGGTGGTATAAGGGAAAGTCATCGGGAGACGACCTGAAGGATTGTATTTTCCGCTGAGGATTCCGGAAACCGCCCTGCCGGCAGTGATGCCCGGCATCCAAATCTCCAGAAGAGCATCAGACATCGGGGCAATGCGGGAAAGGTCCACGGGACGTCCGCTTGCGACAAGCACGACCACCGGTTTGCCCGCAGACTTTATCCTGCGCAGGAACTCCTCCTGAGCTTCAGGCAATGCAACAGATGACCTGGAGCAGTTTTCCCCGCTCCATCCGGTCTTCTCACCCAGACACGCCACCACGACATCCGCGCTTCCAGCAGCATCCAAGGCCTCCTTTACGGAAGCCTCATCCATTTCCCCGAAACCGCAGCCCTGTGCGTAAACTACCTGTGCATCAGCGAATTCCTCCTTCATCCCGGTCAGAATCGGCACCACGTCAGCCGACTTGCCACGTGCCACCCAGTTTCCGATAAGTTCCTTCTGCGTATCAGCCAACGGACCTACGACCGCTATCTTCGCGACACCCTTCAAAGGCAGGACGGCATTGTCATTCTTCAGAAGCACCATGGACTCCTGCGCCATTTCCTCAGCATGCGCTACAGCCTCCAGCTGCAGATAAATCTCCTCCGCCGGACGCACGTCAATATAAGGCCGCTCGAAAAGCCCGAGCCTGAACTTCAGACGGAGCACCCGCCTGACGCACTCATCCACCGTCGCCATGCTGACCAGGCCGTCGTCAATGAGCCCCGCAAGATTCTTCCGGTAAAGGTCATCCATCATATCCATGTCAATGCCGGCGTTAATGGCCAATGCTGCCGCTTCGTATCCGTCCTTGGCCGCCCCCTGATTCGTCAGCTGGATTACCGCATCCCAGTCGGAAACGATCATTCCGTCCCAGTTCCATTTCTTCTTGAGGATATCCGTCATGGTATATTTGTTGGCAGAAGCCGGTATGCCGCTGATATTGTTGAAAGCACTCATCACCGTGGCAGCTCCTGACTCGACTCCGGCATGGAAAGAAGGGAGATAGGTATCCCACAATGCCTGGTCGGAAATCTCCGTATAAACGTAGTCGCGACCGGCCTCGGACGCGCCATATCCCACGAAATGTTTAAGGCATGCGGCAATGCTGCCCTCCGCGGACAAATCATCGCCCTGATAGCCCTCAACCGCAGCCTTGCAGAACACTGACGTAAGATACGGATCTTCTCCGTAGCCTTCCATCACTCGTCCCCACCTAGGGTCGCGGGCAATGTCCACCATAGGAGAAAAGGTCCAATCCAATCCGCCATAGTAAGCCTCCTTGGCGGCGTCTCGGCTGATTGTCCTGACAAGGTCGGGATTCCAGCTGGCCGCCTGCGCGAGCGGTACCGGAGCGATGGTGCGGTATCCATGTATCACATCATGGCCGAAAATCATCGGAATGCCCAGCCTTGTCTCCTCCATGCACCTTTTCTGCATCATGTTCCTGAGGTTCGCGTCATCAGAGAAATAAATCACGGACCCAGCCTCGGCAGGTACAGCGCCCGCCATTTCCCGGAGATTGTTCTCCACGGTATTGCGGCCCAGCGTATACTGGTTAAGCTGCATTATCTTCTCTTCCAGCGTCATACGGGAAAGAAGGTCATTGACCCTTTTCTCGACGGGAGCGGAAGCGTTCTTATACAGAGGTATCGCGTCCTTTTTTACGCGCGCGCCGGCCGGCATGGCTACGGCAGCCAGTCCGGAAATCGCAACAATTGCCGAAAGTGTCTTATTTCTCATTGTCATAAATGTGTTTTTTCTCATTGTAATAATCGTGCATGATATACCATGCCTGTTTTCTCAATCCCTTGTCGGAAACCAGTCCCTTGCGGTTCCAACCGTCCTGATTCACAGGATGGAAACGGAACGGCGAGCGGAAATCGAACAATATCCACGGGGAGACTCCCGCCAGGTTCGGTATCTGTCCGAACATCTCGATATTCTTCCGGTATTGGTCCGCCTGGAACTCCTCGCTCCAGGAGCTGGCCCATCCGGCATCTCCATGCTGCCCGTACTGCGCCTCACATCCGAATTCGGAGATTATGACAGGCTTGCCGGGAGCCACATTCCATCGGCATTCCGACGGACTGACAGGCCATGGGGCGTACCAGCCCATGTATTTGTTGAAAGAAACCACATCGAGGTCCTCGGTGAAATCATCCTCAATCCTGAACTCGCCGTACTCTTTCTTGAAATAGACATTGTCAAAGGCGGCAGTGAAAAGGCGAGTGGAATCAATGCTCCTGGCGAATGCCAATTCCCTGCGCAGAAAGGCGTTACGAGCCGGCGACGGACGGGTCTCGTTCGCCACGCCCCAGAATCCGACGGCACAGCGGTTCTTGTCCCTGTAAAGCATTTCGGAGAACATGCGGAGCGCCTTGTCCATGGTAGCGGCATTCTCGAAATCGATTCCCTGCCATACCGGAATTTCCTGCCAGAGGATGATTCCCATCTTCTCGGCCATGCGGACAATATACTCATTCTGAGGATAATGCGCAAGCCGTACCATATTCACGCCCAGAGCCTTGGCCTCGGAAAGGAGCATGGCGGCATCCGCCTCGGAATATGCCCTTCCCATGCGCTGTGGAATCTCCTCATGGAAAGAGATGCAGCACATGAACGTCGGTTTTCCGTTGACGAGGATACGGGTTCCATCCACATTGATGTTCCTGAAACCGATCTGCTCTGAAACGGCATCACCCGCGCCGGACCCGCCGGCCGGGGCATAAGTCAGGGACACATCATACAGCTTGGGCGATTCCGGGCTCCAGCGCTGAAGTTTCTTCACGCGGAAGGACAGTTCCCCGAATCCGTCCTTGTCCAGTTCCAATGTCTTCGAAACGTTCAGTTCCGGAATATTCAGCGTAACGGCAGAGCCTTCAGGAACCGCGTCAGACATGCGTACATAGGCATTGATCCTGTCCGCCTCATTCTTGTCCAGCTGGACTTTATAATCCTTGATATAGGTCTCCGGCACGGAAACGAGCATCACGTCGCGCGTGATTCCTCCGTAATTCCACCAGTCAAAAGACATTGCAGGAATGGCATCCGGACTACGGCGGTTATTGGTCTCGACCACCAGGAAATTGTCCCCAGCCACGACATTGCCGGTGACATCTATCTGAAACGGCGTGAATCCGCCTTCATGGGATGCAATGCGCTTACCATTGAGGTAAACCGTGCATCGGTAGCTCACCGCACCGAAATAGAGATATAATTTCTTTCCGGACGGAACCCCGTCGGACGAGAAGTGCCGGGCATACCATACGGTACCTTCATAGTATTGGAGCTGAGGAAGTTGGCTATTGAAATCGCCTGGGACGTCAAGCCGGAGTCCGCCGTCGAACGAATACTCGAAAAACTCGTCTGCTTTCGCAGGCTTGCGGTTCTCCCAGACCTTTTTCCCGCGTCCCTGGTCGTAAAGGTCAATGATGGCGTCCCATTTGCCGTTCAACAACTGGAAATCACGTCCGTAGACATTGACCATAAGGTCGGGATTGCCGTAGGTTTCCTTGTCGCCGGCATTCAGAGGAAGAGATGCCGCACATATCAAAATGGCCGCAGCGGCCAGATTCGCAAATTTCATCTTACAATATTTCATATTTATACAATGCAAAGGTATTCTCGGAAGGAAGACTGAATTTCACGGATCCGCCTTCATCCACGACTGTTCCGAAAGATTTTCCGCCACCTGTGACGGGAGAGAAACTGACTTTCTGCCCTTCCGTCAGCCACGTCTTGACCGCACATGTCTCCTCTTCATTTTTCTCACGCAGCACAAGCACGAATCCCGTGCGGTTCCCGGCAGAAATTGATTGGAATCCGGTCCATGACTTTCCGTCCGGTTCATCACCTATCGGCAGGATTGTGCCCTGATGAAAATCATTCATCACACTCTTATAGGCTTTCACGACGGACGACAGGGCAAACGCTTCTTCAGGAAGATTCGAAGCCTCCATCCACGCAAGCGGCTGCCCCGCCATGGCAACGGCGAAAACATACGGGAATTCATACAATGCCGGTGCGAACGGGTCGCCTGCGTATTTGTCAGCGTTCCGCCATTTGTTCAGAAACTCCGTCTGGAGCCGTTCAGCAGGAACGTAACGGCTTAGCTGCCAGATGTTTCTCAATGTCCAATAAGGATAGTAGTTCTGCCAGTCGGTGTATCTGTTCTCCAAAAAGATGTTGCCGTATTCATTGAGAAAATGATAGCCTCCGCGGCGTCCGGCAGTCACATCGAGGTTGAAGACCACTTCATTGCCCGTCTCCGCCAGTACGGTATCGAAGAATTTCCGCAGGTTCGTCTCCGCTTGCTTGGTCGGAATGGAGAGGCCGTCGATCTTGAACACCTTGATTCCGTACTCATCATATAGTTTCACGACAGCATCGGCATCCTTGCGCCAGTCTGCGAAGTCATTCTGGATGCTGGGATTGAACCAAAGTCCGATTTCGATACCCAGCTCCCGGGCCTTGTCCATGACGGGCTTCAGGCCGCGAGGATATTTTTCCCGCGAAGGGGTCCAGTAGAGAGGATTGTCCCAGATATTCTTGAAAGAGCCTTTGGCGAGTGCGGAATTGGGGCTTTTGCCTTCCTGCCATCCGTCATCTATCTGGAAATGAGTCACTCCCAGACGGGCGGCCTTTTCCAGTTCGGCGATACAGAACTGTTCATTGACCTTGGAATCCTGGCTTCTGTCGCCCCAGGTATTCATCATTATCATCTCGTCACGGTCGGCATGGTGCTCACGGATATGCTTCTGGTAATTCCTAAGGGCAAGGAGCGGCGACAGTCCGCCTTCCCCGAACACGCCCGTCACGCAGGAATACAGGCGCACCATGTCATCGCCGACGGCATCTTCGTCGGAAATGCCGATCCCCGCTACGGTGAATTTCCCTGACTCGCAGATGAAATCCGCATCGGGACTGCCCAGTTGCACTGCAGAGCATGGAGCTTCCTTCAGTATGAAAAAGCCGTTCTCATCGCGGGCGTCGCGGGCGAAAAGGAGATTTCCCCTGTAGCCGGTCTTGCGGTACGGTATGAATGAATGTTCCGCGACCAGATTGTTGTTCCAATCCGTAACGTCGAAGAATTCCACCACCTTTACCTGCCAATGCATTCCTCCCGGGCAGAATCTTTCCAGATACCTGGCCTTGTTTTCCTGGCCCCGGCGCATATCCGATACTGATTCTATATTCTTGTTGTCCGCCACATTGCCGGCCGACTGTTCTTTTCCGGCAGAGATTCCGCCGACATAATTGTCACAAGCGATGGCCGGACAGCCTTCATAAACCCTGAATACCCTGCGCACACTGATATCATCCATGGAAAAAGTGACTTCCGCTTCCAGATGTTCCGGACGTATGCCGTCGGACTTCACTTCACGCACTGTCAGTTTGCCGTCAGCGGCTGCCCCGGAAGACTGTCCCACCTCCAAAGCGGGATCCACGGTATTGCTGACGAAGACGCGCCCCGTAGTCTTGTCCTTCACATAGGCATTGGTCAAATTCCCGCCGTTCCAACGGAACGCGCGTTCAATCAACGCATTGCCGACGAAAAGCGTATCGCAGGTGAGACGGGCGTAGCCCTTGTCCGACGCCGGTGCATTCTTCAACAGTTTGTTCGGAAGGTTGAAGTTCTGATCCGACAGCGGCACATCAGTCCTGCCTGCGCCGGCCTCCATCATTCGCTTGAGTTCAGGCAGATGGTGCTGATAAACCCCGCGCGGAAGACAGCCGTTCTTTATACATAGTGCCGCGGCCATGCCCACGACCTCGCCCATCATTCCGGTAGTTCTCATGACACGCACGGTTCCCAATGCCACATGGGTGCAGCTGATATCCCGTCCGGCCATGAAAAGGTTCCCGATGTTACGCGAATAAAGGCAGCGGTATGGAACCGCATAAGGATGAATCCAGTCATGCACTGTCGCGGACTTGAATTCATTGCCCGGAAATTTCTCCGAGTTTTTCGGATCGGGGAAATGCAGGTCAACGCTCCAAGTAGTGGTAAATGACGCATCTTCATACTGAATGTCCCTGTCAATGTCATTCTGAGAAAGGACATGATCGCCCAGAAGTCTCCTGGACTCTCTTTTCCCGGCGATATAAGCCACCCAGTCCAGGCTTCTGTCAGCATAAGCGGCATCGCCCGAATGGTTCTTTAGCCAGCTCCAATTCGAATATATCACCAGCAGCCCGTAATCGCGGACTCGCTCGGCGTCTGCAATCTGGTCCCGGTTCATGCCTGTTTCCCAGGTCCACTCGCCCATCGTCACCTTCTCGCAATTTGAAGCATTGAACTCCACTCCATAGGAAAACTCAGGGAAGACGGTCTTCTGCGGGCATTTCCTGGAATACCACTGGACAGAAGCGCCCATGACCATATCATCAGCTTTCACAGGAGCGGACCGTTCGCCATATTCGTCGCGAGACTCCCGGCCCGTCGTCCAGTCGGCACCCGCCAGAAAACCGACAGTGCCGTCACCGGTGCAATCCGCGAAAAGCCTTCCATGCAGACGGACTTTCTCTCCGGTTTCGATATGCACAGCCGTAACAGACCCTATCTCAGAAGCTTCAGTATCCACAGCCATCACATGATAAGGAGCATACAGGTCAATGTTTTCCTCCGCATCTATAAACGCCTGCTTTTTCCAATCCTGATAGTTCTCGGCCGGACGCGCATTGCCTTTCTCCGTATGCCCGAATTCCCGGATCATCCTTCCCAGCCCCTTATACGGTTCCATCTCCACGTAACCGCCGAGGTGCACGCGGATCTCCGAACTGTTGTTGCCGCCCAGAACCGGCCGGTCATTCACGAGAGCAACCTTCAACCCGTTCCTTGCTGCTGCCGCAGACGCGCACATGCCGGCAATACCGCCTCCGGCAACCACGAGGTCATAATTTTTGTCAATGCTTTCGCACTTGGTACTCCTGAGCGTCTGAACGTCAGCCGGTTCCGGGGCGCCGCCACGTGTAAGCAACACGGCATCGCATCTGCCGTCGAATCCCGTCATGTCATGCAGACGTATCTCCGTGCTGCCGCCTTTTACGGTCACCGCGCCGGCATACTGCCATTCCCATGAATGGCCGGTCACGCCCAAATCATTCGGAAGGGTCTTCCCTCCTACCGCCACACGGAATGCGCCCGGGCCTTTGCCCGAATGCCACGGAGAGGTCCAGTTGTATGTGCGGACCCAGACATGCCACTCCCCTTTTTTCAGGTCAATGTCAGTGCAGGCATCTTCGACAGGCACGCCCATGCCATGAGCCAGAAGATATGGCGACCCCATCTGGTCCATAAACTGCTGGTCGACTTTCCAGCCACCTTTTTCCGTGAAGCTCTCCGCCTCGACCAGAACGTCCCGTCCTTCGCATGTGAAGACGGACAACGATACCGACAGCAATGCTGCCAAAAACAAGTGAAGAAAAATTCTATTTCGCATCCGGATTCATTTTAAAATCTGTCGGTGACTGCCCGAAATGACGTTTAAAGCAGACACTGAAATACTTAGGATTGGCAAAGCCTGTCATTGTGGATATTTCCGCTACAGTGTAGTCGGACTCGGAGAGGAGCTGGCTCGCCCGTTTCAGACGGATATCCAGGATAAATTCCTTTATGGACATTCCCGTAAGGTCATTGAGTTTCTGATAAAGACGGGTACGGCCTATCGCCATGTCCGAAACGAAATCATCCACGCCGTACTCCTCGTTTTCCAAATTCTCCTCAATGAAGCCCACCGCCTTTTTCAGCAGTTCTTCGTCCACGGAAGAAATGGCGATATGAGACGGCTCAGCCACGAACTTCTTGCTGTACAGTTCTTTGAGCCTGTTCTGATTCTTTATGAAGTTCGATATCTGCTTGTGCAGGTAATCTATGTCCACCGGTTTGCTGATAAAGACATTGGCCTCGCATTCAAGCGCTTCTATTCCCGCTTTATGGTTTTCACCGAGAGCGGAAAGGGCGATGATAGGAATATGGGAAGTCTTGATATTGGAACGGATACGACGGCAGACTTCGAATCCGTCTATCTCCGGCATCGCAAGGTCAGTTATGACCAACTGCGGCATGACCTTTTCCACCTTGGCAAGTCCGTCCCGTCCGTTGATTGCCGTATAGACATTGTAATAAGGAGAGAGCCTCTGCTCCAGATAGTTGCGCAGCTGGGCATCGTCTTCCATGACCAGAATGTCATAAGTCTTCCTTTCCTTCCGGCCCGAGGTCTTCTCATTCGCGTCGAGGTCGGAAATCATGTTGTCAATCTCCGCCGCAGCATAATCATAGGCCTTTCCATCCCCGGCCGAATCCCCGGCCGTCACATCCTTGCACGGAACGAAAGGAAGCAGCACGACAAACGATACTGTGGAATCAGTAGAACGGACAGAGATGCTGCCCTTCATATCTTTCACAAGTTCCTTCACTATCGCCAGGCCCAGACCTGTATGGGTACCGAATCCGGTCTTCACCGGACCATGGTTGTTGAACGGTTCGAAAAGAGTGCCGACCTCATCTTCAGGAATGCCTTTCCCGCTGTTGGTGACCACGAACGACAGCCATTCAGCATCGGCAGGTGCGCCCGAATCAGGAATTTCCTCCTGTGCGGCACGGCCCACCCGGACGCTCACATATCCGTTCTCCGTCGTGTATTTGATGGCGTTCGAGAACAAATTGGTAAACACTTTCTCGATTACGTCATAGTCGAACCGGGTGTCGAAACTTTCCATCTGCGAGATGAATTCGGTCTCTATATGATGTTTGCCGGCATAGAACTCGAAAAGCGAGAAAATATTGTCCACGAACTTGATGATGTCTCCCGGCTTGCAGTCCAGCGGCACCTTCAGGGTCTCTATCTGCCTGAATTTCAGCAACTGGCTGATCATGTGCTGGATACGGACCACATTCTTGCTTATGAGTTCCACATAGCTCCTGTACGGCGCATCCATCGGAATCAGGCTGTCCAGCTGCTTCAGAGGGTCGATGACAAGAGTCAGCGGAGTCTTCAGATCGTGGGAGATGCTGGTAAAGAAATTGATTCTCGCCTGTGTCAGTTCATTGAGGTCCTTCTCCCTCTCCTTTTCCAGTTCCAGCTGCTGCTCCAGCATCTTTCTCCTGGTCATGTACGCCCACACATAATATGCGGACAAGATGATGAGCAGAAGATAAACGGCATACGCAAACGGTGAAAGCAGCGGATATGGCTTGACCTTGAAAGACAACGAACTGACATGGTCTCCCCAGACGCCGTCATTGTTGGCCGCCTTCATCTGGAAGGTATATTTTCCCGGAGGGACATTCACGAAACGGACATGTTGCTGGTTCTTGGGCAGTACGGTCCAGGCATCTGAAATGCCGAGCATCCTGTAGGCATAGGTATTCCTGTCCCTCTCCAGATAGCTATTGCAGGAGAATCCTATGTCGAAATTCGACTGTTTGCTGGACAGCTTGATCACGCTGCCGCGCCCTGACTGCCCGTCCAACGTGGCTACGGCCTGTCGCAGCGGATATCCTTCCTCTCCAGGGACAACCATATGTCCGTTCACGCTAAGTCCCGTGAAATAGACACGTGGTTTCTGAGGATTGGTATGGAAACGCCTCGGATTGAACATTATGAATCCATTGGTCCCGCCGAACAGCAGTTCCCCGTCCGAACCGGAATAGCAGGAACGCACATAATACGCTCCGCACCTGTTGGGAATATCTATTCCGGCCCGCCTTATCTCCCCATCTTTCTGGCTGTAGCAGAACAGGCCGGCGTCGGTACTCATCCACAAATCGCCGGAAGATGTGTCTTCCAGGATACCGAAAACCATGCGGTTCACGAAATCGCCGTCCGTATTGGAATTGAAATTCGTATAGGTGCCGTCAGGCGCCAGCCGGTTCACACCGCCACCGCGGGTGCCGAACCATACGCCCGAAGACATTGTCCTGCAGAAACAGCAGATGTTGTTCGCCGAATGCGGATAGTTCTCAAGATAATGCCTACGTATCAATTGTCTCGCGGCAGGATCCAGGACATATACGCCGTCATGGGTCATGAGCCAGAGATAACCGGAAGCATCGTGGTACAATGTCTCCACTCTCAGCCTTATCTTATGCCCCGCGTCATCATGAAAAATCACGTTTTCCACCTTTCCGGTCCTGCGGTCCCAGAACATCAGTTCCGCATCAGGATCGGTAAGCCAGAATCCTTCATCCCCCTCCGGTTCGAAGTCATATACAGAGAGAAGCTGATGCGTACCGGCATTGTAAACAGGCAAAGTCGTGACCTTGCCGGTATTCATGTCAATGGTGCTGATACCGCCATTGAAAGCTGCCGCATACATCAGGTTCCCATCCGGGCGCAATCGCTTTATCATGTTGGAAGGCAGCGACTTGTCACCGCCAGTCCCCTGCTTCCACCTGGAGAATGAATTGTCAGCCCTGTTCCATCTGAACAGGCCTCCGCCTTCGGTCCCGATCCATATGTTTCCCTTGGCATCTTCCGCATACGTGCTGACAATCGGGAAGTTAAAGCCTCCCGGTGTAGGCTCCATATATCGGATTTCACTGTCATTGAACGTCAGATAAGCAAGCTTTCCGCCATACGTACCTATCCAAACGCCGCCGTCCGGGTCGGGATATATCGACCATACCGAATTGTTCGGCAGGGAATATTTGTCCAGCAGGTCCGATGTCAGCAATTTGGTTTCGCCGGATGTTATATCCGTAAGCAGCAATCCCGACTGCGTGGCTGCCCATACTATGCCGTTGGAATCGATATACAGTTCCTTCGCATTGCTGGAATGTCCATATTCTTCCGGCAAATTGAATGTACCTTCAATCTGGCCGGCCTTGTCGAGCACATATAGTCCGTCGTTGCGCGTCAGCACATATACATGAGACGAATCTTCTCTGACGTCGCATACTACGGCATTGTCGTCATCCAGAACGGCAAAGTTCTCATACTCACCGTTTTCGATACGCAGCAACCTATTATACGCCCCCACATAGACATGGCCGGAAGAACACGACAGATGAAGCGTGAACGGTGTCACCCTCACGGTATCCGGCAACGGATATTTTCCTGTCGTCCTGCCATCTTCGAAACGGACGACCTCGTCATTCAGTATCAGCCATAATCCTTCACGCGCGTCAGCCTCCATCGCCCCCACGTCACCCTCCAGCACAAGTTCAAACTTCTGCTGCATATAGTCGAACATATACAGTCCGGCACTTGTCGCCGCATAAATGGTATTGTTCCTGTCCGACACCAGCTTCCTGTAATCGACAGGCGCCTGATGCGGCCCGATGACGGACATGTTCTTGAACGTATGTCCGTTGTACATGAACAATGCGTCAGTACCGCTGAACCATATCCTGCCGACGCTATCTTTCACGATGCTGTTTATACCTCCGTAATAGGAAGTTTCCGGCATCTGATGAAAGCGGTAGTTCTTCGTGTCGACAGCGTATGAGGCGACAGACACCAACGCCGATAATATGATGACAATCAATCTCATGCCAATATGCGTTTTTAAGGGTCACATGAACAAAGATAATGAAATCTATTCGTACAAAGACTGCAATTCCTCAATATCTACGACCGCGCAAGGCGCAAAACCGTCGCCGCGCACATATTTGTCAATGCTGCGGAGCAACTGCCGTGCGGCAGGTCTCTTGTCAATGTCCTTTTCAGCGTCCATCGCCAGGACCAGCAGTTTTCCTCCACAGACAGAAGCCTCGAACCCGATGCCGAGTTTCCTGTTGCTGTCGAAGCTGTCAATCACCTGGATGAACGGAACTATTCCTGACGGGAAGTCCTGAAGTTCCATGACTTTGGCATATTCCAGGATGTCCCACCACTGCCAGTCAGTATGGTACGACGTAGGAAAATCTGCAAACATGCCCATGTCATCGTGCATGAGACAGCCCATCGTCATAGGAGGCCATGCAAACATGATCGGATTCCAGAAATGGTTATGGAACACCGACTTGCGGCCTTTGGTTTTCGACGGGTCAGGCATCCACACCACTTTTCCTCCCGCAGAAAGCCGGACTTGAGCGGTACTGTCCAAATCCTTGGTGTACAAGACATTGTCATCAGACGAAGGCATCGCGGCACGGGGATACACCCAGATTTTCCAGCTATTTGTCAATGTTTTTCCGGCATTGACCGTCAATGTCAGCTCGCGCGCAGCGGAGACATTGAGCCGCGTCAGCGGAATCTCGATCTTGCCGGCAGCGGACACCTCGTATGAAGGAAAATCATGCTTGCCAGCATTGCCGTGGGCCAGGATTGTTCCGTCCTCGTCTGAAACAGTCCACTTCACATCGGCTTTCCTGAACGGGCGGTCGCTGTAATTGTAGACCTCAACACGCGCGCTGAATACTTCATCATTGAAACAAGTGCTCTTTTCATATCTCAGGAGCACCACGGACGGTGCGCAGAAGGACCGCCATTGTTCAGGGGAAACCAGCCCCTTGGAATCCCAGAACGGGTCCAGAATTCCTACCGGCGCATAGCCCTGTCCCGTAAAATCATTCAATGACAGCAGCTGGAATCCCGCCGACAGCGAAGAACGGAGCAATGCTTCCATCACAGCCTTGTATTCCAATACGGTCAATGCTCCCGAGGCCCGGAAAAAGTCCTTGGCCTGCCCCAGCATACCGTTGTCTTTCAGCATATTGCGCCACAGTTCCAGATTGCGTGCACGAACCGGCCCGTCGAATTTCGGAATCTCGTCGAAATCAGGATACATGCATCTCTGGCCTGATTCATGGGAGATTACGGGGACGTCCACATCCGATGCCACGTTCACGTCCCAATCGGTTCCCGGGCGTCCTTCATAAACCTTGGCAGCCCCTTTGGGAGTATCTTGTGAGATGTAATATTGATCCGACGGAATCCTGGTCCTCGCCGTAGAACCGCTGTACAGATGTCTGGAATCAAGTTTTTCCGCAGTGGAGGTCAATTCCTCGATGAAATCGAAATTGCCCTGGATCTCATTGCCGTTGCAGTAGAGCAGGAACGACGGATGATTTCCGTATTCTTTCAGGATGGCCCTGATTTCCCTCCTGAAGAAATCATAACGCCTCTCATCAGGCAACGCATCCTTTCCCCACATCGGCATTTCTATCTCAAGATATACGCCCGCCTTGTCGGCCGCACGGAAGGCTGCATCCGGAGGGCACCATGAATGGAAACGCATGTGGTTCATGCCATAAGACTTGACTATACCCATTATCCTTTCCCAAGGAGCATCTTCGACAGGAGCATGGCCGGTTTTCGGGAACACGGCATTTTCGACGGTTCCGCGCAGATGGACACGATGGCCGTTGACCATTATATGATGGGCATCTCTTCCGACGGAACGCATGCCGAAGGTGGTTTTCACGACATGTGCCGATGAGGAATCATTGACCGGACACAGAGTACATTCCACAGTGTAAAGGTCAGGATGGAACTCATCCCACAGGAATACCTTTTCCCCGTCAGGAGCAAGGGCAATTTCCTTCTCCGCTACCAAAAGGGAGTCGGAGACATGCAAAGGCAGGCTGCTCGTGACAACCCGCCCGTCAGGACATGTGACACGGAACCGGGCCACAGCTTCGCATGGCTTTCCGGTCATGCAGGACACCGCCAACCTCGCATTGACACTGCCGGACTGCAATTGCGGATACAACTGAAGGTCCTCAATGCCAAGCGGTTCCAAAGCCATGAGCTTTATCTCGCCGAGGATTCCGTTCCAGTTTATTTGTGTAAACTCGGTGTGGGCGTGATCCCATTTGTGGGTGTCATATTGGAATCTGTTGTCGATGCAGATGGTGATACGATGCGTCTTTCCCGGCGTCAAGAACGGCGTCAGGTCATGCCTGTGAGGTACGCTTATGTAATCGCAACGGCTGACTTCCTTGGTATCGACCCACACCGAGCTGAGCCAATGGGTGCGTTCCAGATACAGCACGATACGTTTTCCGGCCCATGACGCAGGAATTTCAATATCACGCTGATACCATGCCGGAGCCATATATTCATACAGACGGGTGAGCCTGTCCACATAAGAATATGGATTCTCATAACCAATCTTGTAATCATCGGTAATGCCGGGAAGAGTGATGACAGACTGAAGCTTGTGATTGTATCGCGGAGACAGGGACCCCCGGCGGAAATCCATGACATCTGTCTGGAATCTCCACTCTCCGCTCAAATCGATCACTTTCTGCGCAGATATGTCATTGGCACACAATGACATAATCCCGGAGACAATCGCGAGGACAGAGTATTTTATGTTCATTCGTTATTTTGCCGACGGCGCTGTCTGAAAATCTTTCATTATAGTGACCTTGTACGGATGGCGCACGGCCTCATGAGCCGCATTCTGCGCGACTGCTTTCTTGCCGTCATCCACAGTCGCAGGAGCATAGGAATTACCGACGACCTTCTTTCCGGAAATCGCTTCGAACCAGGTGCAGGCAGCGGTGTAACGTCCATAATTGAACTCCAGATGGTATCCGTCGCGGTTCATTTTGTCTCCGATATAGGAAGTGCGGGCGTTCTGGATGGCGGTTCCTGACGGCACCAGGACATCGAACTTATTGTCTTTCAACGCATTCTTAGTCGCTGCCACGATAGCCTCATACATCTGCATCTGGTCGCTTCCGTATTTCGGGAATTCGCCATGGTCGGAATCCGAGGAATAAGCCCAAGTCTGGTGCCACACCAGCTTGAAGTCCTTCTTCGGTGCATACCTCCGGAGATATGATATCAATGACTTGAGATATGGATTATATGTATCGTATTCACCGGCTTTACCGCTCGCCTGCTGAAGGCTGATATAATCCCACGGCTCATCCAGAAGCGCGTCGATGAGTTTTGTTTTCGGGGTATTCGTCTTCGCGCCGTCGACGATTTTCCTGTAAGCATATTCAGCCTTGTCCGACACGGAATTGTTGTAATGCCTTTCCAGCGGACAGCCTGGGATATACATATTGCCGATCACGACCTTTATCCCTGCCGCATCGAAGAGTTCGTAAAGATATTGTTCCACAGCATCTTGCGAGAAGCTGTTGCCGATTGCGAGTATCCTGATGACCCCGTCATCCTTCTTTTCGGCAGTTCCCTGAGTATCTGAAGGAGTCTGCGCCGGAGAACATCCGGTAGCGGGATATGATGCAACTGCAAAGAATCCTGCAAAGAGGAGTCCGCATATTTTTCCGTACAATGATTTCATAAACGATTATTTTTTTAGTGTCACTTTTGACAGTTTGAGCCAGCCGTCGGATGTATAATTTCCTTTTGCCGATGTAAAAATACCAATTTTTTTGGTCTCTGACGCATAATCCACGATTCCGACAGCCCAAGTATACTCACCGGGGGCAATGCCGTCGGCTTTCACAGTGAAAGAATATTGCTTCGGAGAGCCCTTTATCCACTCATGCGGCTGGGCCTCCTCATCGTAGAACAGCTTGACCGGCTTGCCGGAAGCGTCAAGGAGGGCGAAAGCTACCTTGTATTTACCCACGAAAGGCTTGAAATTGGTAGGGCAATATGCGTATCCGACATTGGCCCACTTATGGACGATTTCCTCTGATTTTCCCGCAGTCAGTTCCTTCGGAAGAATCACTTTGGCCGGATAGAGCCTGTAGTTTCCGTCCTTTATGAACTGCTCGACCAGGTCATATGCTTCGTTGAACCATGACCATGTCTCACTGACGGTGACATCTTCATTGTACCGGAAATCCATCATGTTCGCACGAGCCTCGCGCGCCATGTCGAATTCACCTTTCCTCACGTCGCCCCAGTCTTTATATCCTTCTGATTCCCAGCGCATAGGAGCATCACCATGAGAGGCTTTCACCCAGCCGCCTTCGGCAATTATCGGAACAATGTTGCGATACTTGGCCGCTATGTTCTTTTCCCATGACCCGTAGTAAGTCTTCATTCCGAAGGCGCCGCTGCCGATTCCGAAACCTTTGCTCACAGCTGACTGGACCATGTCCTCGGAATCAGGATTCACACCGTCTGTAGTAGAACCGAGAGAACGGTGATAGTTTATGAAAATCGGAATCTTGAACTCCTTGGCAAAAAGCGATGTAACCCATTCAAACACAGGCTTCTTGGGAGTTTCATCACCTGTAGAGTAGATGCAGCTGTGATATTCGCCCCATTTTCCGATGCCCACGCCATGCACGAATTCATAATGGTCAGGGTCATTGATTTCCTGCGCAAAGTCATGAACGAACTTTTCATAGCATTTCTGGAAAACCGGATCATCCGGATATGGAGACCACACTTCCATCGAGCCTGTCTTGGTGGCATATCCTTTCGCCCCCTTGTCCCGCACATAGAGAGGCGTGCAGAACTCATGCTTGTCACGGCTGTCGATGCCATAGCCGAAGCCTACGCGCATGTTACGTTTGCGTGCTTCCGCAATGAGGCTCTTATATCGCTGCGCATAGATGGTATTGCATCCTTCCTGCCACACGTAGACACCTTCTTCCGGGTTCAGCTGTCCCCACGAAGTCCTTATCAGCAAGGTAGTTGCATATTCCGTGACATTGACCGGACCTACGGATGATTCCATGGAGTCATATCTCTTCCAGAAATCGGAGAGGTCATTCCCCAGTCCCGCATAAAGGACCCAGCCGCAAAGCGGATTCCTCAGTACGGTAGTCTTGTCCGGCGTGATGTTGATCGTCTCATATCTGTCAGGATCGTGTGACGGGCCATCCTCTCCTTTTTCTCCGGAGCAGGACGAAAGAATCCATGCCGAAGCAGCGGCACATATCATCAAGTTCTTGATATCCAATTTCATAATAACATTATTTAACATTGACCTTGGCAATTTTCAGCCAGCCTTCCGCAGTTATTTCGCCTCTGGTCGCGAGCTGGATTGCCGGCTTGTCGCCGTTATCGGTATTGACTATGGCCACAGCCCAAGTGTATTCACCCGCAGGGACATTGACAGTGACATCTGTCTTGTAATCAAACACTTTGGCATTGACCCAAACTGAAGGCTCGCATTGTCCGTCGACTTGGACCTGGGCGACTTTGCCGGTCTTGTCGAGGAGTGCGAAGGCGACCTTGTAGCGATAGTTCCACTGCGGAAGGTTGTTCGGGAAATAGCCCCATCCCATGTTCTTCCATCTGTGGGTGAGCGTCACTTTGGTGCCTTTGGACACCTGTTTCGGAACGCCGGCCTGCTCAGGATAAAGCCTGTAGCCGCCTTCGGCGGTAAACTGCTGGACCAATGTGAATGCATCAGTGAACCAGGACTCGGTTTCCGCACCGACACGGAAATCCATCATGTTCACCTTGGCCACTTTACAGTCATCGTATTCACCCTGGCGCACATCTTCAGGATGACCCTTGCGGTATCCCCTGGAGTCATTCCAGTAACTGTGCTGGCTGACAATCCAGCCGCCTTCCATTATTATCGGACGTTTGTACATCCATGAAGCGGCATAAGCACGCTCCCAATCCCGGTAGTAATCGCTCATGCCGAATGCGTCCTGACGAAGACAATAGCCCTTGCTCACGGCAAGATTCAGAAGGTTCTCGCTGTTCGGATTGGCAGCTCCGTCGCTTGCGGGATGACCTATTACCCTGTGATAGTTGATTGCAAGCGGAACGGCGGTAAAGTATTTGGTATAAACACCAGTAATCCAATCCATTACCTCATATTTGAGACGTTCCGTATTCTCGGTTACGGCATTGCCGTTCTCATAAACGACATTGTGTCCCTCGCCCCATTTGCCGAGGCCGTAGCCGTCGATGAACGCAGTCTTCTCAGGGTCATTGAAATCCTTGGCAAGTTCCGCAATGAACATCTCGTAGTATTTCTGGAAGACAGGATCCTGCGGATATGGAGTCTTGCGCTGAGGATACTTGGCGTTTTCCAGCCAATAGGTGGCGCCATGGTCGAATACGAACTGCGGGGTGTTTTCGCCCTGGTCGCGTCCGTCCACGACTACGCGGAACGATATGGGAAGTCCCCTGTCAAGCGCGCCGTGAATCATCTTGTAGAGTTTCGTGGAAGGGTCACGCCAAGCATAGACGCCTTCCTGCGGGTTGAATGTGCGCCAGTTCGTCCTTATGTAACAAGCTGAGGCATAATCACGTACCATGACATTCTTTCCCAGCTCCGAAACATAGATTTCCTTATCCCAGTCAGACGGGTCTCCTGACCCGCTGCCGTACATGACCCATCCGTTGAGAGGGTTGTGGAGCACGGTCTTCTTGTCGGGGTTGAATTTTATCACCGTCAGGTCTCCCGTGTTGTCAGAGCCGTCGCCTGCCCCGGAAGTCTCCTTGGAGCAACAGCACAAAGAGCACAGTGCCAGAAGCACCGTGCCCATTTTTTTTAACGCTTTTCCATCCATATTCTCATATTTCGCAAATCGAAGATGATGAAATTCGTGCCGCTAGGAATCTTGAAGTAATTGCCTCGCAGATATGATCCGCCTTCCATATCCATCCATTTGCCCATTGTCACGCTCTGGTCATAGTTGCTTCCGGTCCATACAGGAGCGAATACGTATGAGTTGTTGGTGGTGTATGCATTTCCATTATTGTACCCGTCCACTTTAAGGCTGGAGATGATGGCGAAATCCGTTCGTCCTGAACCGAGGACACCGCCTGTATAGACAAGTATCTGAGGGTCAGCCAGGGAAACTTTACATTTCAGATCCTTGCCTGTTGCTGACCAGCCGACAGACTCGCCGCGTCCGTAGATCTTGTCTACCGTGGTGGTGATGTACGCGTGCCCGTTGTCGCCTTCGTCAGGATTCTTGAGGTTAGGATACCATGATACGGTGAACGGCTTGAGGTCGGTCGCCGGTGAATAGATGGTCGCCTTGGCGGTCTTCATATCCACGACCACGCGGTACTGTCCTGCAGATGTGATGTTCCATGCGAACGGCTCTTCCTGCATGGTGATGTCGATGGTCTTGCCGTCCTGGAGCGCAGTCTTGCCGTCCTTAGGTGCGATGTAATATCTCACGCCCTCATATTCCACAGGAATCTGGAGGTCACCGATGGTAAGGTCGCCAAGCCATGCGAACTGGAACTCGTTTTCAAGTGTCCTGGAGATTTCCTCCTCTTCTACGGCCGTACCGCCTACAAACATCTTGTCCGCATCGAACACCGTCACCTTGATAGGGGTAACGACCACCTGCATGGTACGTACCTCAGGCATTTCGAATGTAGAACCGCCTTCCCACTGTGCAATTACGCGATATTCGAGTGTAAACTGCTTGTTTACAGGCAGTCCCCATCTCTCCGTAGCCCATGTGTTGAGCTGTTCCACGGTAAAGCTCTGGCTGAACTCGCCCGGGTCCATATCTGTCCTGATCACTGTCTTGGAGCCGAAGTTGTTTCCGAGGACATCCAGCTTGGTCTCGTATGAAATCATATAGTCTTCGCCCATATCCCTGGCTTCAGTCCAGCTGAAGGTAACTGCATCTTTCTTCAGGTTTTCCTCCAGAAGCACGACATTCTCAGACGATGCCGAAAGTGTCAGTTTTTCCTCTACGGGTGCGACATCATGGTCAGCCGGATCCCACTGGCAGGACATGACTGCTGCCGCAGCGGCAAGCATTGACAATGCCTTATTCATATATTTCATAAAGTTATCAATTTTAAATGTTCAATTATTCACCATATCCCGGGTTCTGCGGGAACTCGCTGCCTCTGTTGGCATCACGGATTTCCTGTGGAACCGGCCAAAGAGCGAAGTGCTCATCGATCTGGTCCGCAATGGAAGGATTGTACTTCTTCACACGGTTAACATATACGTCCGCACCCATTCTCACGAGAGTAAACTTACGGCTTTCCTCGCCTACCATCTCGCGGATACGCTCGTCAAGAAGCTCATCCACAGTAACTTCAGAAGCCTCCAGGTTTCTGACCTTGGCTCTCTTCCTGATTACGTTCAATGCTTCCGCCGCTTTCTCCGTGTCGCCCATTCCGAGATAAGCCTCTGCAAGATGGAGATAAGTTTCACCCAGACGACACTTCATACGGTCCTTGTAGGAACCTGAAAGCTGGAGGTTGTCAGACTTCCCGAAGAAGAATTTGGTAAGGGCAGGGAAAAGCTGGCCGGTAGCCCAGGTCTTGTCGGTAATTTCACTCTTCTTGCCGAGCGAAGCAGGAACCAGAGGATTGTTGTAATACCAGTCTCTCTTGATATTGTATTTCGAGTTACGCATGTCGCCATCCTCGAAGATACCTCCTTCCTTGGCGCCAGAAACCTGTGTGGCACTGGTATTTTTCGTACCGATCCACCATTTCATAGGGGAAATCTGTGCAAGTCCGCGTCCTCCGAGAGAATCGGCAAGGGCGAAACCGTTGATTGCGAAATACTGAGGGTTCCATGCACGTCGTGTCCAGTCGTCGGAATTGGTACCGCCGCCGACGGTCTTATATTCGAACTGCATTACCCAGATGCTCTCGGTATTGCCGCTCGTGCGGTTCTGGTTGTTCTCCAGGAACATGTCGCTGAACGCGTCACCCTTCTCGTTCTTGCTTGCTCCGAAACGGGCGGTATTCAATGCAAAATATTTGCTGTCAATGACTTTGAGTGCGCATTTGGCGGCTTCTTCGAAATTCGCATTGTCCTTGGTAAGATGTCCGCGGAAGTTGTACATCTCGCTGAGGAGATGGTAGGCAGCCCAGCATGTAAGTTTGCCGGTCTTCACCTTGTCAGGATCAGTCGGAAGATTTTCCGCTGCAAATGTGAAGTCGTCGATGACATGGCCCAGGACTTCCACCTTCGGTGTTCTGGTAAATGAAAGTTTGAACGGATTTTCGATGGTCTCCACCCATGGAACGTCACCGTAGAGATATACGAGAGTCCTGTAGGCGTATGCCCTGAAGAATCTGGCCGTAGCGATTGCAATCTGCTTGTCCTCAGGATAATCCCAGTTGGTATTCTTGTCCGCATAGATCATGATTTCATTGGCGGAAGCAATGAGGTTGTATGCCCAGTTCCAATAAGAGCCCACGAACTTGGTGGCCGCCGTCAATGTAAGGTCTGCGAAAGGAGTAAGCGAACCGTCCTTGGCACCATTCTGGTCCACGATGTCGGTAGCAATCTGGAGCGCCTCGTATGCGCAGGCCGCGCCATGCATGTAGGCACCGTTCTCTCCCCAGGTATTGTATTCTGAACGGGCGATGGAGTACAGTCCGTTGCAGCCGGTCTCGAAGCCCATCGAGCTGGTGTATGTATTGTCAGGTGCGAGCGAGCTCTTGAGATCCTCGTCAAGGTATCCGCTGCATGATGCTGCGGCTGCCATCGCAATGACCATGAGACCTGTCTTGAATATATTCTTTTTCATGTTTCTTCTGATAATTAGAATGTAATTGTAAGTCCAAGCATATAAGAGCGCGCTGTAGGGAATGATGCGAACCATGTATTGTCATAGTTGAGCATCTGACGCATGTTGGAGATTGCACCTACATTGTTAACGCTGACATTGACATCCACTGCGCTCAGGCGTGCCTTCTGTACGGCCTTCTTAGGGATTCTGTAGCCGAGGGTCACGTTCTTGAGTGTAACGTAGCTCATCTTCTTGTAGAAACCGTGGCTGAACCTGTTCACATAACCGGGAGATGTATATTCCGCATCCGGAGTCTCAGGAGTCCAATATTTGGCGCCATGGATATAGTTTCCGGAACCGAATGCCCAGGAACCGATGTTGGCGACATTGTCGCTCATCCATGTGCCGAACTTGCCGTTCAGGAGGAATGAGAAATAGAAATCCTTGTACTGGAACCTGTTGCCCATTGACATTGTAAAGCTTGGTCTGGTGCTGCCGATGATCACTCGGTCGTCGGTAGAGATGACACCGTCGCCATCAGCGTCGTAAAGTTTCGCGTCACCAGGCTGGGCACCTGTCTGGTGCACCTTGGTGTTGCCCTCTGCATCTGTGAACGTGAACTCGTCACCATCCTGCCAGAGGCCTACGACCTTGTAATCATAGTACACGGAGAGAGGCTTGCCGATGAACCATTTGTTGTTCACGTCATCCTTGCCGTCGCCACGGAGTTCCACGATCTTGTCCCTGTTCAGGAAGAAGCTGAGGTCAGTATTCCATGTAAAGTTCGACTTTCTGATGTTCACGGTATTCAATGTCAGCTCAATACCCTTGTTCTGGGTCTCGCCGATATTGTCCCAAATTTTCTTGTAGCCGTTCATGATAGGCACGGTACGGGTCATCAGCAGGTCCTTGGTATTGGAAATGTACATGTCCACTGATCCGCCGAGTCTTCCGCGGAAGAAGAGGAAGTCGATACCGAGGTTGGCGGTATAGGTGGTCTCCCATTTTAGGTTCGGGTTGCCGATACCGTCTGAAGGAAGATATGCAGAGTTCACTGCGGTAGAGCCGTCGCCGTAGATATATTTCACGCCGTTCGTAGCGTAAAGGCGGTCAAGGGTCTGATATCTGGAAATCGCGTTGTTTCCGTTCGCACCATAGGACAGACGGACTTTGAGCATGTCCACCTTGTCTGTGTTGTCCTTGATGAAGTTCTCCTCGGAGATATTCCATGCCACAGCGGCAGAAGGGAAGAATCCGTACTTGTTGTTGGCCCCGAAAACTGATGCGCCGTCAGCGCGTCCGGTCAATGTCACGAGATACTTGCCCGCATAACCATAGTTGAGACGGAGCATGTATGACATCATGTTCTCCTTCCAGTAGCCCGAGCCTATGGTCACTTTGTTTTCAGCTCCGTCCATCTTGTAGAAACTTGAATCATCGTTAACGAAGCATTCGCCGTTCTGCGATGAGGAAACATTGGATTTCTCCTGCATTGAGAACAGGCCGGTAGCGTCGAAGTGGTGCTTGCCGAAATCCCTGTCGTACTTGAGGATGTTCTCCCAAGTGTAGTCGGTGGTATGGCTGTTGCTGATGGAAGCCTTGCCGTCGACCTTTTT
>OLGE01000037.1_pt1 | contig 136544 bp, 108 predicted proteins | sample 1605151 | NCBI WGS metagenome assembly OLGE01 (sample SAMEA3888912, study PRJEB22519) | human gut metagenome | biome: human gut; feature: human-associated habitat; material: faeces | place: Denmark | collected 2010
CCTTGTGGAGTTGCCTTGCTTTCCGAATGAAGCAAGAGCCTTTCTTTGCAAGCGATGATATTATCGGAGCACTCGGTTTGTGCGGATTGGCAGGCGCATCTACGGTGGTTTTCATCAGCGGATATATCCAAAAGTATGGCGCAAGATTCTTCTCCATTGTCGGAGGATGCGTCATCTTGTTTGCATGGTTGTTGGCATTTTGGGGAAATGACAGTTACTTGTGGATGATAATCGCCATCCTCTTGATTGTTGCCGGAATGCAAAGCATCCATCTGTCAAATCAGACCAGCGTGGTCGCTCTTGACGCATCCGCCATCAACCGGGTCAATACCGTTTATATGACCATTTACTTCTTAGGAGGTTCTGCCGGTACATTTGTTTCAGGTCTATTCTGGCAACATTATGGATGGATGGGTGTGGTAGGGGTAGGAGTTGCCTTTACCGCAGCTTCCTTGCTTGCTAATTGCCTTAAATTAACAGACAAATTCTTTAGACGTTCAAATTAGGACACAACGCCACTTTCCCCATTGGGGATTGAGATTCAAAAGCCTCGAAAAAAAGTAATGGGCTTCGTTGTCGAAGCCCATCCATACCAATGAAAAAATTGTTTGTAAAAACCCGTTCTGTGTTCCCACACATTTTTTTGATGCTCTGTGCAGGGCATTAGCCCTAATATATCTTGCAAAAAATTGTTTTATATAATTGTTTTTGTACTACTATGACTTGCTTCTTCACGAAAGGTTTAAAGACGGGGTGAAATTTTTTTAAATTTTTTTCGCTCAGCAGAATGGTCGCTTAAGCGCAGTGATGTCGCATCCGCCGTTGCGAGCCATTTCCTGGGCTATGAAGAGTCCGATGCAGCGGGTCATCAGAATGTCGTCGTGATGGCCGTCCTTGGCGCCGAAAGTGCCGTTGGGCTTGCGCTCGTAGGTCTGAAGCTCGTCGACGGCGCCGCTGTCGCGCTCGGTGTAGCTGCCGTCGCGCACGGCTGCCACAAGATTGTTGACAATCAGCGGTTTGGTCTGGCGGTTGGTGTGGAATCCCGGACGCATTGCCGTGCTGCCTTCTCCGCTGCGGCGGTAGTACACGTTGTCATAGTAGTCGGCGATTTCGTCGAGGATATATCCTGAATTCTCGCCCTCGGTGCGCTCGGTCTCTATGGTGTTGCTCTCAACGATGAGCAGGGCTTTGCGGTAGTAGGTGGCTATCTGGCTGGCGTTCCACGCCAGAAGGTCGTGGTCGGTGTGGCCGCGCCATTGGGCCACGATTTCTGGACGGTTGCCGTCGCCGTGGCGGTCAACGACGGCTATCACGCTGTAGTCGCTTGTGTCGCTGCGGCCGCCGATGTCCACAATGGTGAGATAACGGTCGGTGGATACGCTCTGCTCGGGGTGTTTCCAGATTTTCAGACATCCGGCGCTGTCGGCGGTGAAATGCACGTTGCGGAGTGCCTCGCGCCCTTTCACGGCATTGCCGCAAATCTCGCCGGTCGATGCCGTCGGTGTCAAACACGCCGCGGTCGGTGGCGGTAAACGCTTCGTCGGCGGTCGACGGATATTCTGTCTGCATGGCGCGGTGGGTGGTGTATTCGCGGCGCTTGGCGTGATACCACGCTATCTGTTCAAGCGACAAGCCGCGCTGCCACAGTCCGCGCTCGTAGGGGTCGAGGCTGTTCCAAAGTGTTTCATAGTCGTCGACAGGAAGGGTGTAGATGCCATATTCATACCACGGGACGAAGATGGCGGTCTTGTCGCTCACCCCGGCTTCGGCGCGGAGCCATTCGGTGTGGAAATAGTTGCCAACGCCGTTGGCGGTGCTTTCAATCACGAGCAGGGTGTGGCTGGCAAGGGCTACCGAACCGGCTATTGAGCGGATGATGTCGTTGGGGTCGTGGCAGGCGGAGGTGCGCCAGAATGCCACTTCCGACAGATGGGCCATGGCGATGTCCTTGCCGCGCGCTGCCTCGGGGGTCTCTGCCGACGTGATGGTGACGGTGTTGTTGCGGTGGCCGAGGCGCATCGTGGTGCGGCTGCCTTCAAACGACGTGAGACGGAGGCTTTTTTCGCCGGCGGGTAGATATTCTTCGGGGTAGGAGGCGAGGAGTTTGCTCATCATACCGCGGATGGTCTGGGCGGCGTCTTTGACGTGGGCGCAGATGAGGCTGTGCCAGTTGTCGCGGTGAAGGAGCTGGAGCCATGCCATGTAGGCTTGAACAACGGTGGATCCGCCGAGCTGACGCGCTTTGAGCAGGATGGCGCGGATGGGCTGGTTGGCGGTGCGCTGACGCTCAAGGACGCCGGCGATGATGCGTTGTGGACGGTTGAGGCGCAGACGCACGTCGGCATAGCCGGATTTGTCTTTGACGGTGACACACGTGGCACACCAATACTCGAAGTCGTGGCGTTGGCGTAGCTGGTTGAAGTCGTGTGCCGACATTTGTTTGCGGTAGCTGGGGTCGGCGGTCATGGTGGCTGGCACAAGCACGTCCTTGCCGCCGCGGCGCCTGACGGTGATTCGCTCGCCGAGGCATCCTTGACCGCTGATTGGGTCGTAGTTGTCGGCAAGACGGGCTGTGCGGCGGCGGTTTTCTGCGATGATGTCTTTGATGTTTTCGTTTTTCATGGCTTCTCGTTTTTTTTCTGCAAAAATAATACAGCGACGGCGGCGATGCTCGTAATTTGGAGCATTCGCCGCCGTCGGTTTTTATTCAGACGTTGAAAAAAACGCCGGTAGGATTAATGGCAGCCGCCAGAGCAGCCGGAGCAGCCTCCCTCGCCGCAGTCGCCTGAGCAACCGCCGCACTGTGGGTGGAGTTCTGCCTCGGTGGCGTCGCGGACGGTGACAATCTCTCCCTTGAAGTGCATGGTCATGCCTGCCATCGGGTGGTTGAAGTCTACAGTAACATCTTCGTCGGTGATGTCGAGCACCATGCCTGGTGCCGGACGGCCTTCGGCGGTCATCATTGTGATGGCTGCGCCTACATAGACGTGTTTGCTGTCAAACTCGCCGTCCATCTCAAACATCTTGCGCGACAGTTTCTTTACCAGTCCGTCCTGATATTCGCCGAAGCCGTTCTCCGGTGTGACTGTGAAGTCGAAACCTTCGCCTGCGGTCTTGCCGCCGATGGCTTGGCAGATGGCTGGAAGCATATTGTCCTCGTCGCCATAGACGAAACGTTCGGGTTTCTCTTTGGTCATCTCGAGCATGAGTTCTTCCTTGCCGTCTTCGCCCACCTCATAGAGTTCGTAGGCCATCTCGACAAACTTTCCTTTTTCAATTTTGTCCATATCGTTGATTTTTGTTGTTTTAAATCTTGAAGTCCGTGCAAAGGTACGACAAATTTCTGAGATTCATTAAAATCCCCAACCCCCGTTGCCGCCGGTCTCTGCCTCGCCGGTGGTGGTCACTTCCTGTTTAAACAGCGGTGTGGTGGCTTTGCCCTGGTAGCCGAATGCGATGATATAGTATTTTGTGCCTGGTTTCAGTGCGTTGCCTTTGTAGTCGAGCTGACCTTTGAGAGGTGCCGACGGCTTGCCGAGGAAGCAGTTGAGCATGATGTTTTCGCCTGCGGCTGAAATAACGCTGCTCATAAACTCTTCGTCGCTGCCGAACGCTGTCTCAAACTCATAGTCGGTTGCCGAAACGAGGCCTACGAAGTAGTACTCATCGTTTTTCGTCGGTACCGGAGTGAAGTTTACGTAGTAGTTGCGCTTGAAGAAGTCCTGTGAGTCGGCCTCGTCGCCGGCGGTGACGCCTTCAAAGCTGATTGTCATGTCTGATTTCTTGACTTCCGATGTGCGCACTTTCGCTGTCGATACGGCTGTTGTGCGGTAGCCCTTGGTGTCCATGCCGAAAACGTAGATGGTGTAGTCGGTTTCCGGCTTCAGGTTGGTGGCGCCGATGTCGGTGCGGCTGTTGAGGGTCTGTGTGCCGGTGTGGATTTGTTTCGACGTTGCCCAGTTGATGCTGAAGCCGTCTTCAAACACGATTTGCTCGTCGGCGATTTGCTCGGCTGTCTTGCCGGTTGTCTCGCTGTCGGCCTTGATGGCTACATAGTAGCGGGTGTCGGCGTTGCTTGGGGTGACCTTGACGTCGAAGAGCATTGCCTGGATGTTTTCTGTAGCGATGCTGAATGTGCAGTTGTCGGTCACTTCGAAGCCTGGTGTGGTGAATGCCAGTTTCTGCAACGGGGTGGTGTTGTAGACGGTGTTGGCTTTATGTTTCTTGATGCCGAACGCAATGGCGTAGTATGCCGTGTTGGGTGTGAGTCCTGACATCAGCGAGCGCATGGCGCCTTTCTTGGCTACGGCGTCAAATGTGCCGCCCATCGCAAGATTGGTGTTGATTGTGCCTACGGCATTGTTGAGAAGGGTCTGGTCGTCGCCGCCGAAATCTTTGGTGTAGGCGTCGGCTGTGACGTAGCCGATGTAGTAGGTGGCATTGGCGTCGGTCGGGTTGGTGTTGATGATGCCTGATTTGGCGGAAAGGTCGCTGGTGCTGAGTTTGAAGTCAAGCTAAAGAAGCGACTCTGTGGTGAACGTGAATTTCTCCACCGCCGTGTTGGCGGTGCCGTCGGCGGTGTTGACGCCGTAGGCGTATGCCACATATTCGGTGCCTTCTTCAAGGTCGCTGTAGGGGAATGTCTTTGTCTCGTCGATTTCGTTGCCTTTATAGAGGGAGAAGTCGAGATATTCCGATAGCGACATGTCCCAGCTCTTGGCGTCGGCATCAAATTTCTTGGCTTGGTCGGCGCAGAATGCTTCGTCGTTGGCGAAGGCGTTGAGGTCTGATGCCTTGATGACGCCGATGTTGAAGGCGCCGAGGGTCTTCGCCGGAACGAATTTGAGCTCTACCGACTTTGTCGTGAGGTCGACTACTGAAAATGTGCCCGCCGACTGCATTTGCTCGAATGTGAGTGAGTCGATGGCTGAAACGGCGATGGTCTGGGTCGAGCCGTCTTTCAGATGGATTTTAAGCACGTCTTGTCCGGCATAGGCTGCCACTGCCATTATGATGGCTATCAATGGAAAAAATAATTTTTTCATATTATTGGTGTTTTTGTGTTACTGTTTGATGAATTTGAATGCTGCATTGCCGACGGCAAGGATATAAACGCCGTCTGTCAGCGACGAGATGTCGAGGCTGTTGCCGTCCCATTGTTTCTGTTGCATGACGATGCGGCCGCTGGCTGAAACAATGAAGGCGTCGGCGGTAGCGCTCAGCCCGTCAACCTTGAGTGTATTGCCGGTTTTTGCGAATTTCAGCGCACCGTCGGGATTGATCTCGGTCACATTTCCCTCTTTGTCGCTGAAAAATAACTTCGTGATGTCCGACAGGCTGAACGTGCCGATCTTGCCGGAATCTTTACCATAAACGTCCATCGTCGACTCGGTGAAGGTGATCTTGCCGATGTCGCCGACGGCGAAACTCTGTTGTTGCTGGCCGGAAACCACGAGGTTGACCCCGGCGGATGCCGTCAGGGCGCCTGCCAACAGAGCGATTGTCAATAATTGTTTTTTCATAAGTCCCTATTTTTTATGAGTTTTGAATAATTCATTGTTTTCTATCTGAGCCGCAGGTATGTGCCTACGGTCAGCGTGTCGTTTTCGCGCAGGTTGTTGATGTGCAGTAGCGATTTCAGTTTCAACCCATAGTCGCGGGCTATCGACGACGCTGTCTCGCCGCGTTTCACCTTGTGTGCCTCGGGCATTCCATCCGGCATGCGCTCGTTTTTCTCCTGTAGGTAGAGCATCGCTCCGGAGTGGAGCATCTCGGAATTGCGGTCAAGGTCGTTGAAGTCAAGTAGCTTGCGCTTTTTCATGCCAAACTCTTCCGCTATGCTGTCGTAGGTGTCGCCGGGATAGACGGTGACATAGTAGAGCCCCCACTTCTGACGGATTTTGTGCATAATCTTGAACTCGTTGACTATAGCCATGTCGATGGTGTGCTCCATTGTCTCGTCGCCTCGGAGCTCGCGGCGCTGGGCTACAACCGGTTGACCGGTGTCATACTTGTATAACTCATAAGTCTCGATTATGTTCACAAGCTTGGCTGCATACGACGGGTCGGTGGCATAGCCACACTGTTTGAGTCCTGCCGCCCAGCCGGCATAGTCGGTTTCTTTCAACTGGAAAAGCGGCTGATAGCGTTTGCGCTTGAGGAAGCGGGCGTGGTCTTCAAACGATTCCGACGCGTCGGCGTATTTGCGGAAACATTCGTTCTTCTCGTCGTCGTCGGCATAGATGCCGTCGCCGGTCCAGTCTTTGTGGCACTTGATGCCGAAATGGTTGTTGCCCTCTGTGGCAAGACGCGACAGTCCGGCACAGCTCTCAAGCAGTCCCTGCGACAAGGTGATGCTCGCCGGAATGCCGTATTGCTGTTGGTGGCGCACTGCCAATGGGCTCCACTGCTCGATGTATCTCAGATAGTCCATCGACAGCGACTGGGCGTCGGCTGAAAGCACGGTGGAAAGGACCAGCAGAAGCGTCAGCGTGGCGCGCCAGGTCGTTTTTGTCATTTCTCTGAGCATAGCGGACATTTTGGATTGCGGGGCAGCGAAATGGTGTTGAATGTCATTGTCGATGCGTAGGCAACGAGCAGACGGTCGGTGAGAAGAGTGCCGATGCCGGTGATGTATTTTATTGTCTCGGTGGCTTGGATGCTGCCGATTATTCCAACGGCGGAGCCAAGCACGCCGACCGACGAGCTGTTGGGAACGGTCGAAGGGTCGGGCTCGATGGGGAAAAGGCAGCGGTAGCATGCCGTGCCGGGAATGTGGGTCATCGTCTGACCGCCGAGCATACGGATGCCGCCGAGCGAGAATGGCTTGTCTACGGCTACGCAGGCGTCGTTGACAAGATATTTAGTTTGAAAATTGTCGCTGCATTCAACAACGAAGTCGTAGTTCTTGAAAATCTCAGGGGCGGTTTCCGGCGTGAGAAATTCTTGATAAGTATCGATTTTGATGTTTGGGTTCAGGCGGACGAGTTTATCGCGGGCCGACTCCACCTTCGCGCGGCCGAGGTCGGCGGTGGTGTGGAGTATCTGGCGTTGCAGGTTCGAAAGGTCTACGCGGTCGCCGTCGGCCAAGGCGATTGTGCCTACTCCGGCGGCGGCAAGATAGTATGCCACAGGCGAGCCGAGGCCTCCTGCACCTACAATGATCACACGGCTGTCGCGCAGCCGGCGTTGTCCCTCGACGCCGAAGCTGTCGAGCAGCAGCTGGCGGCTGTAGCGCCGTGTCTCATCTTCTGTAAAAGTTGTCATAATAAGTCGTCATTGTTTTAATAACTGGGTGCAAATTTCGCAGTTTCTATTCGCTTTGGCAATATGTGGCGCGCAAAATAGAGAATTATTTTTAAGATTCGGATGATTATATTTCTCTAAACCGTTCTTTCAATTCTTTTATGCGGTTTATCAATTGTTCAAATGACAATTTGTTTCCATATATGAAGTGGTCGCACATCTCAGCATAGTCAGCCTTCCAATCTGAAATAAGTTCATCTTTGGGGATAAAGTCTATTGCATTGGGCGACAATTTGGAATAGTCTACATATCTTAATGCGTAATATATAGAACGATGCTCAACAATACGCTCATATAAATCCTTGTTCTCAAGCGCTTGTTTGCCAAATCTGGTATCCATAAGACGCTCTAAGTCGTAGAGATGCCGGGACATACGGATATGGCGAGGCTTTTCCTTCTGAAATTCCTCACATAGCAGAAAAGCTTTTTCCAAGAATGTCCGTGTTGGAACAACGGTTCTGATTGTTGCACTTGCTATATCATCCTCGCCTGGAAATGTCTGTTCTACATATGATGAAATCATACGTTCTTCGGTTGGTTCATTCATTGACAGGCAACTGATTTCTATTTTTACGCGTGGTGGTATATATTCATTGTAGCCATTTAAAATAGAGGTGTAGTGTAACAATATCACAGAGGGGTCTTTGTCGCTGGCAATAGTCGTGGCCGCACCTTTGTTGTCAACTGTTTTTGTGACAGTCTCAATACGAAATCCTTTTACGCCCATACTCTTTAGATTGGTCTCAAGCTCTTTTGAAACGACATCCAATATATATCGGCGTGCCTTCTTGCGAAGTTTCTCTCGTTGGCTTTTGGTTGTTTTCTCTATTTCAAAAAATATATGGTTGACAGACAAGTCTATGTCTTCACTAAATCTGTCAATCAAGCCCCAACCCTTGCTAAGGCTTGTTCCTCCTTTGAAACAAAGGTGTTCAGAGCACGAACATTTAAACAGAGCATTGAGCACCATTGTTACCCAACAATCCTTTTCCAATGCCAATTGGTCAATCTTGAATTTTTCTTCCGCACGTTGCAATAGTGCCAAACGCTCAGGTCTTGTATGTTTTATCCAAAGTGCCATTATAAATTGAGGGTATTGAAGATATTCGTTATTAGTTTCCTCATCCAGATAGGCATTAATGACAAGTCTTGCTTGAATGCCTCTTTTTGCGTTTCTTCAGATACGAGTTTATGTATCTGTTCTATTTCCTGTTTGCTGATGTTTTTTTCTCCCAAACTTTTAAGTGCTTGCATTAGCAATGCTCCTAATGCTGTCTTGAAGGCAAAATTCTTCGGGACACTTCGCTTCAATTCTACCAAGCGGTTGCCTAATTTCAATTTTCTGCTACTGCCTGATGTCAGATAGGTGTATTTGGTTGGAACTTGTGTTGACAATCCTAAAATATTAAGGGCTGTCACGCCACAAGGTTGAACTTTAGCCCTGTCCCGGCGTGCAATTGCGTTAACCATCTCATCAACAGATGGATATACGACACCAAACCGCGTGTTTTTCGGACGAAGATAAACGCCATTGGCCAATCTGATTAAATTTCCTCTTTTTTCTTCAGAAGAAAGGGCGCGACTTATAACTTTCTCATTTCCGTTGAGATCTGAAAAATCGGAAATGAAAAGTATTTGCCCGGTGTGCGTGTTTTTTATTCGTTTAGTTATTTCAGACATATCTTTTGGTAATGTGCCACAAAGGTATGAAAAGCCGCTTAGAAATAGGAATATACAGTAATAAATTAACTAATTTTAAGTGGAAAACTTTGAAAAAAGTTTCTACAGTTTCCGTGTAACGTGTCGTTTGGAAAGATGTTATTCATTTATCCTTTTCCAGAAACTTTTGACCTTTGATTAATTGCCGTAACCTTTGCTGCTTTTAGTTACTAAACGGATACATCCATGACAATTTGTTATCTATCCAAACAACCCTCCCTCGGTGGCGTGCGGATTCTTGTGCAGGTGGGTGTAGGCAAGCGTTGTAACCTCGCGCCCGCGGGGGGTGCGCTTGATGAAGCCTTCCTTGATGAGGAAAGGCTCGTAGACTTCCTCCACGGTTTCCGCGTCCTCGCCGAGGGCGGTGGCGATGGTGGTGAGTCCAACCGGGCCGCCGTTGAACTTGTCGATAATCGTGAGCAGTAGTTTGTTGTCAACCTCGTCGAGTCCGAACTTGTCGATGTTGAGTGCCTCAAGCGCGAATTTGGCTATCTCAGTGTCGATGGAGCCGTTGCCTTTCACTTGGGCAAAGTCGCGCACTCGGCGAAGCAGGGCATTGGCGATACGTGGCGTGCCGCGGCTGCGCATGGCTATCTCGCCGGCGGCTTCCGTTGTGCATCTGACGTTGAGCAGTCGGGCGGAGCGCAGCACGATGGAGCTCAGAACGTCGTGGTCGTAGTATTCTAAATGACATTTGATGCCGAAGCGCGCGCGGAGCGGCGGGGTGAGCAGGCCGCTGCGGGTGGTGGCGCCGACAAGGGTGAACGGCGACAGGTTGAGCTGAACGCTTCTCGCGCCGGGACCTTTGTCTATCATGATGTCGATGCGGAAATCCTCCATTGCGGAGTAGAGATATTCTTCGACAACGGGGCTGAGGCGGTGTATCTCGTCGATAAACAGCACGTCGTTCTCCTCGAGCGATGTCAGGATGCCGGCAAGGTCGCCGGGCTTGTCGAGCACGGGGCCTGACGTTACCTTGAAGCCTACGCCGAGCTCGTTTGCCATTATGTTTGACAGGGTGGTCTTGCCAAGACCGGGAGGACCGTAAAGCAACGTGTGGTCGAGCGACTCTCCGCGCATTTTTGCCGCCTTGACAAACACGCGCAGGTTTTCGATGATTTTCTCCTGTCCGTTGAAATCATCGAACGCCAGCGGACGCAGCGCGCGCTCAAATTCATTGTCGCCGTCGGTGCGGCTTGTCCTTATGTCGAAATCTTCACTCATCGTTGGTTTATTACGTTGTCAAGCCGTTGCACTATGGCGTGGTAGTCAATGCCGCGGAGGCAGGCATAGTCGCCGCGTTGGCACGGCTTGTTGCCAAACACGGAACATGGACGGCAGGGTAGGTCGGCCTGCACTTCGTTGGCTGGATTCTGATGCCATCCGGTGAATCCGCAATATGGATGTGTGGCGCCCCAGACCGACACCACCGGAAGCTCGACAAGCGAGGCGAGGTGCATGTTGGCGGAGTCCATCGAGAGCATCACGTCGCAGTGGCTCAGCAGCGCAAGCTCTTTGGCAAAGCCGTAGCGCTTGCCGGCAAGCGAGGTGACGTTGTGTGGGTGCTCGCACGCCCATTCTTCGAGGATGTCGCGCTCATAGCCGCCGCCTCCGAAGAGAAACAGGCGTGTCCCGTCGCGCTGCGACAAGGTGTCGACAACGAGCGACATCAGTCCGGGGGGATATATCTTTCCTTCGTGCTTGGCAAACGGGGCGATGGCAATCCAGCGCTCGCCGTCGGATTTGGGTTTCGTGATGTCGGCAAACAGCGTCGTGTCGGCTCCCGAGGGATAGACCGACGTGAATGTCTCGCCGAAGTCGAATCCCATACGCTTGAATGCGTCGAAGTAGCGTTGACGGGTGGAAATCAGCGGATGCAGATTCTTGCCCGTCTCGCGTGTCAGCTCGCGCTTCTCGCTGCGACCTTTGTCGATGCGGCTCATCGGGATGCCGTGCATACGGCAGTAGGCGCCCATGATGTGGGTGCGGATCACGTCGTGAAGGTCGATAAACGCGTCAATGGCGTATTCGCGCCGCAGGTCGCCCATAAGACGCCAGATGCCGCGCGTGCCTTTGTAGCGCTGCTTGACGTCGACTCCTACAACCGTGAGGTTTTGGGGCGGGTTGACAAACAGCGACGACGCTACGGGCTGTGTGGCGATGACAAACCGCACCGTGGGGTATGCCTCGCAGGCGGAGTAGACCACCGGGACGGTCATCGCGACATCACCGAGGGCGGAAAATCGCGCTATGAGTACGTTTTTGTATTCTTTTGTCAATTCTATCTTCCCGGTTTGATTATTTTTTCTGGGCGTAGAGCACCGGATTGGTGTCTGCGTCGTTGTACATCTTCATCTGGCGGTAGACTTTCATATATTTGCGGCCGGCGGCGATGTCGTCAAGGAGTTGGCCGATGGCGGTTGAGAGGTCTACTTGCTGCTCCAGCAGCACGCGCAGTTTGGCTGTGCACTTGGCTATGTGCTCGGCGGTGGCGTCGGTGCGCTCTGCCTCTTGGCGCATGTGGTAGATTTTCAGTGCGAGAATAGACAGACGGTCGATTGCCCATGCCGGACTTTCGGTGTTGATTGTGGCGCCGTCAAGGGGCTTGACGTTGCTGTAAAGGTCGCGGAAATAGGTGTCGATGTCCTCCACAAGGTCGGTGCGGTCCTGGTTCGACTTGTCGATGCGGCGTTTCAGCGCGAGTGCCTCGACGGGGTCGATGGTTGGGTCGCGGATAATGTCCTCCATGTGCCACTGCACGGCGTCGATCCAGTTCTTTCTGAACAGCACATCGTCGATGGTGCCTGCCTCGTATGGGTTTTCCGGCACTGCGTCGATGTTGTCGAATTTATGATAGTGGAGAGTGGTTTCTCCGAAAATCTTGTTGCATTTCTCTACGAAAGCGTTCATAGCGGTAGGAATTGTAGTTAATACTCTTTTTTCGGCGCATCTGAGATGCAACAACAAAGAAACAAAATATACTTGATTTCGCAAAACTTTAGACAAAAAAACCGCCACTTCTTCAAGTGACGGTCTCTTTTGCTTATGGTGTTTGCGTGTTATTTCAGTTTCGCCTGGATGGCTTTGCTCTCTGCCTCATAGCCTGGCTTGTTGAGCAGTGCGAACATATTCTTCTTGTAGGCCTCTACTCCCGGCTGGTTGAATGGGTTCACGCCGAGGATGTAGCCGCTGATGCCGCACGCTTTCTCGAAGAAATAGATGATTTCGCCGAGGCAGCGCTCTGTGAGCGAGCCGAGGGTGATGTGGATGTTGGGCACTCCGCCGTCTACGTGGGCGATTACGGTGCCGAGTTCTGCCATCTTGTTCACTTCGTCGATGCGCTTGCCTGCGATGTAGTTGAGTCCGTCAAGGTTGGCTGCGTCGCTCGGAATCACCATTTCGTGCTGTTGCTCGGCTACGGAGATTACGGTCTCGAAGATGGTGCGTTCGCCTTCCTGAATCCACTGACCCATTGAGTGCAGGTCGGTGGAGTTGTCGACAGCGGCTGGGAAGATGCCTTTGTGCTCCTTGCCTTCGCTCTCGCCGTAAAGCTGTTTCCACCATTCGCCGAGGTAGTGGAGTTTTGGATTGTAATTCACCAGAATCTCCGTCTTCTTGCCTTCGGCATAGAGTGCGTTGCGGGTCTTGGCGTAGAGGTAGGCGGGGTTGCTGTCGTCGGCTGCCGCGGTGACTGCCTCCATTGCCTTTGCTCCGTCGAGAAGGGCGCGGATGTCGAAGCCTGCAACGGCGATAGGCAGAAGGCCTACCGGTGTGAGAACGGAGAAGCGTCCGCCGACGTTGTCCTCAATTACGTAGGTTGCGTAGCCTTCCTCTGTGGCGAGCGAGCGGAGCGCGCCGCGCTTGGCGTCGGTGACTGCAACGATGTGTTTCGAGGCAAACTCCTTGCCTTCCTGTGCCTCAAGCATTTCCTTGAGGATGCGGAATGCGATTGCCGGCTCGGTCGTTGTGCCTGATTTGGAAATCACGATGATGCCGAACTTCTTGCCTTTCAAGAGGCTTATGAGCTCGTGGGTGTAGTCCTCGCCGATGTTCTGTCCGGCGAAAATCACGCGTGCGCCGCTTGCCGGTTTGTAGGCGGCAAACGAGTCGCTGAGGGCTTCAATAACGGCTTTGGCGCCAAGATAGCTGCCGCCGATGCCGATCGCCACTACATATTCGCAGTCGTTGCGGAGGGTGGCGGCTGTCTTTTCGATGTCGGCTACAAGCGATTCCGGTGTTGCACTGGGGAGATGCATCCATCCGAGGAAATCGTTGCCGGCACCTGTGCCTTTTTCGAGTTGTTCAAGTCCGTTGGCAGCTGCGCTGTCGAAAGCGTCAATCTGCGACTTGGTGACAAATTCTGCCACATGCTTGATGTTTAGTTCTAAATTCTTCATAATCAGCGTTATTATTAATCATAGATTTGTTGTCGTTATCTCAATTCAAACGCGAGGCGGTCGATGGCTTTCTGTGCCGGCACTTTCTCATAGAGTATGCTGTAGACACAGTTGAGAATCGGCATGTCGATGCCGTAGCGTTTGTTTATTTCATAGATGCACTTTGTGCCGTAGTATCCTTCTGCAACCATTTCCATCTCCATCATCGCCGCTTTGACAGAATAGCCGCGGCCTATGTAGGCGCCGAAATTGTGGTTGCGGGAGAATTTGGAGTATGCCGTGACAAGAAGGTCGCCAAGATACACGGAGTCGCAGATGTTGCGCTCGCCGGGGCTGGTGGCGGCGAGGAAGCGTTCCATCTCGCGGATGGCGTTGCTTGTGATCATGGCGAGGAAGTTGTCGCCGTTTTTCAAGCCGTAGACTATGCCTCCGCAGATGCCGTAAACGTTTTTAAGCACGGCGCCGTATTCAATGCCGGATACGTCGCCCGACACTATGGTGCGCAACGCCGGACCTTGAAGGCATGGGGCGAATGCGGCGGCAAGCGACGGGTCGAGGCTGCCAACGGTGAGGTAGGAGCGGCGGTCGAGAGCCACTTCTTCTGCGTGGCACGGTCCGCCTATCACTATCTGACGCTCTGGCTTGATGCCGAAATGGTCGGACATATAGGTCGTGACGATGGTGTTGTCCTCGGGCACGATGCCTTTGATGGCGCTTACCATATATTTGTCAGAAAGGTCGGCGGTTACTTTCTTCAAGTGGCCCTTGAGATAGGGTGACGGTACGGCGAGCAGCAAGGTGTCGGCTTTGCCGCACACCTCGTTGATGTCCGATGAAAAGTTGATGCGCGCGGTGTCAAACACGATGTCTGACAGATAGACAGGGTTATGCCCCGTGCGCTTGAAGTCGGCTATGCGGTCGTCGCGGCGCATATACCAATATATGCTGTCGCAGTTCTGCAACAGAAGTTTGGCGAGGGCGGTGGCCCAGCTGCCGCCGCCCATCACTGCAATCTTTCCTGGAAAAGCCATTATGGATTGTTTATTTCTTCACGGCGTCAATCCAAGCGGCGACGTTGTCGACCGACGGATTGGTGAGGCCGAGTTTGAATTTCTTGTTGAGTCCGCAAATTTCCTGATGCACTTTGCCTGGATTGGCGCCGTCGAGGCTGTCAACGGTGAGATAGCCTGCCTTCTGCAGCGGTGCTACCCATTCTGCTGGGATGCCGAGGGTGGTGTAGGCGTCTTCCTGGTCGCGTTTCACAACTTTCTCCGGACGCATCTGCGGGAAGAACAGCACTTCCTGGATTGTGGTCTGTCCGGTCATGAGCATCACAAGACGGTCGATGCCGATACCGATACCTGATGTTGGAGGCATACCGTACTGGAGGGCACGGAGGAAGTCCTTGTCGATGATCATCGCCTCGTCGTCGCCCTTGTCGGCAAGACGCATCTGCTCTACGAAGCGTTCTTCCTGATCAATTGGGTCGTTAAGCTCTGAGTAGGCATTGGCAAGCTCCTTGCCGTTGACCATAAGCTCGAAACGCTCTGTGAGTCCCGGCTTTGAACGGTGCATCTTTGTAAGCGGCGACATCTCGACCGGATAGTCGGTGATGAATGTAGGCTGAATGAATGTACCCTCGCAGAACTCACCGAAGAGTTCGTCGATCAACTTGCCCTTACCCATGGTCTCATCTACATCCATGCCCTTCTCCTTGCAGAATGCGCGGATCTCTTCCTCGGTCTTGCCGTTGCAGTCGAAACCGGTCTTCTCCTTGATGGCATCGAGGATAGGCAGACGGCGATATGGAGCCTTGAAGCTGATGATGTTACCATCAATCTCACGCTCTGGCTTGCCGTTGACAGCGATACAGATTGTTTCGAGCAACTTCTCTGTGAATGCCATCATCCAGTTGTAGTCTTTATACTGAACGTAAAGCTCCATGCAAGTGAACTCTGGGTTGTGGTTGCGGTCCATACCCTCGTTGCGGAAGTTCTTGCCGATTTCATAAACGCCCTCGAAACCGCCGACGATGAGGCGTTTCAGATAGAGCTCGGTTGCGATGCGCATGTACATGTCAACGTCGAGTGCGTTGAAATGGGTGATGAACGGACGGGCGCTTGCTCCGCCGGCGATGCTCTGAAGGGTCGGGGTCTCAACCTCGGTGTAGCCTGCCTCGTCGAGCACGCTGCGAAGGGTGCGGAGCACGGTGGCGCGCTGAAGGAAAATGTCCTTGATGCCGTCGTTGACAATGAGGTCAACATAGCGCTGGCGGTAGCGGAGCTCCGGATCTTCGAAGGCGTCGTATGCCTTGCCGTCTTTCATCTTGACGATTGGAAGTGGGCGCAGCGACTTGCTGAGCATCTTGATGTTCTTGGCGTGAACGGTGATTTCGCCCATCTGTGTGCGGAACACAAATCCCTCGATGCCGACAATGTCGCCGATGTCGAGCAGTTTCTTGAAGAAAATGTTGTAGGTGTCCTTGTCTTCTCCCGGACAAAGGTCGTCGCGGCTGATGTAAACCTGGATACGGCCTTCGGAGTCCTGCAGTTCCATAAATGAGGCTTTGCCCATGATGCGGCGGCTCATGATGCGGCCGGCGATTCTCACTTCGCGTGGCTCGGCGTTGTCTTTGAAGTTTTCCTTAATCTCTTTTGTGTGTCCTGTAACTACATATTCCTCAGCGGGATAAGGCTCTATTCCCATCTTTCTGAGTTCGGCGAGACTGTTGCGTCTCACAATCTCTTGTTCGCTTAACTCCAATACGTTCATATATCTTTCAATTTGTTATTATCAAACGTTGTAAGCACACCTTATAAAGGGTTGCAGTTTGCAAAGTTACGCATAAACCGCTTGTTCTGCAAAAAAAGGTGTGATTTTTGGTTATTTCTTGTGCTTGCGATAGTAGGCAAGGCCGCGTTTCACGTTTTCTTTTATGGCGTTGCTCGAGTAGGTGGCGCCGCTGACGGCGTCTACTTTCTGTTTCGATGCCTCGCCGACTTGCTTGCCTGTCCATTTGCCGAACAGCCCTTTCTCGGCGCGCAGAAACACGTTGTGCGCCTCGCGGTTGGGAAGTGCCTCGATTTTCACAATGCGGTCGTTCTTGATGTGGATTTTCAGAGGAGTGGCGCCGGCATAGCCTTTGACGGTGGGCGCAAGTGTGGTGGTGTTGACCACGTAGGTGCCGTCGGCGCTGCGTGTCATCACATCGTCGGCGCTGCCGCCCGACGTCATCGCCACCGCAGCTGTTGTCACGGCTGCGGCGGATAGAAGTAAATTCCTTATTTTCATAATCTTAGTCGTTGTTTTTTGTTCCGAATCTTAGTCTTCGCTTATCATGCCGAGGAGTTGTTTCACCTCATAGTGCGACAGCCGTCGGCTGTCTTTCAGATGTTGTGCAAACTCGTGTGCTATTTTGCGCACCGATGGGTTGCGGAACACCTGCTCCAGATAGTTGAACGTTTCCTGAAACATGCTTCTTATCTCATCGTCATCCAATTGGCAGGTGCGTTTGCCCTCATCTGCCACGGTGCTGAAAATCGCTTTCTTGGCGTCGGCGTATTGCGTCGGCTTGCCTGCCGGCAGATTGCGGCAGAACAAGTTGGCGATGAGCATGCCTACGGTCATCTGGTAGTGCTTGAGCGTGGCGTGCCACGACTCCACGGGCGACACTGCGGGATTGCCTGAGAAATAATAGTCGGGCGTAAACGAGATGTAGCCGTGCTCATCGTCGTCAATGTCGATTTGGTAGAGCAGGTCCTCTCCGTTCCAGATTGAAATACCTATCGCCATTCCGGCGATGCCATAACATTTGTCTTCTTCGTCGTTATATTTCATCCTTTTTTTAAGTTTTTATTGACGGCGTCCTCCAATTGGCGGAGCGCCTTTTCAAGCGTTGTGCGGCAGCAGCCCACGTTGAGCCGCATGTGGCATTCGCCTCCGGTGCCAAACATCTCGCCGTCGTTGAGGGCCAGGTGCGCCTTGTCGACAAACAGGTCGACCAAGTCCTTGCCTTTCAGTCCCAATGCCGAGCAGTCGAGCCATACGAGGAACGACGCCTGCGGGCGCATGGCGCGGATTTGCGGTATCCGCTCCGCCAGAAATTGCTCCGTGTAGCGGATGTTGTCCTCGATGTAGCGCAGCGCCTCGTCGAGCCATCCCGCCGCTTTGGTGTAGGCGGCTTCGGTGGCTACGGTCTGCACGAATGTGGGCACGTTGTATTCATTGACTGTCAGCCAGGTGAAGAACTTGCGGCGGAGTGCCGGATTTTTCACCACACACCACGAACTTACGATGCCGGCGATGTTGAATGTCTTCGACGGCGCGCCAAACGTGACGCTGCATTGCGCCGCTGCGTCGGAAACGGAGGCAAACGGGGTGTAGCGGTTGCCAAACAGCTCAAGGTCGCCGTGGATTTCGTCGCTCGCCACCAGCACGCCGTATTCGGTGCAGAGGTCGGCAAGACGTGCCAGCTCCTCGCGGCTCCATACAAATCCGCCGGGGTTGTGCGGATTGCAGAGAATCATCATGCGTGGACGCTCCTCGGCAAACTGGCGCTCGAGCAGCTCGAAGTCCATCTCTACGTGTCCGTCGTCGCAGAAGCGCAGCGGATTTCTGACCACCTTGCGGCAGTTGCCCTCGATGATGATGCGGAACGGATGGTAGACGGGCTGTTGTATCAGTACCTTGTCGCCCTTGTCGGTAAACACCTGAAGTGCCATCGCAAGTCCGCGGACAATGCCGGGGATGAATGTCAGCTCGTCGCGTTCCACGCTGAATCCATGGCGGTTGAGCAGCCAGTCCTGTATCGACTGCCAATAACTGTCGGGTGCTATCGAATAGCCGAACACTTGGTGCTCCAGCCTGTGGCGCAGAGCTTCTGTGATGGCGGGACACACCTCGAAATCCATATCTGCCACCCAAAGCGGCAAAAGGTCGCTTCGACCGTAGTTTTGCTGCAGACCGTCGTATTTTACGCAGCCGGTGTGCCAGCGGTTGATTGTCTTGTTGAAATCCATTGCGAGACGTTTTTTGCAAACTTACACAAAAAACATAAATTTCTGCAAATATAGAACGAAAAAAGTTTGTTTATTGTCATTGAATAATGACATTATAAAAGCTACGCTTTGAATATTGAGGAAATCTGAGTAATTTTGCATATTGATGTCGGGCTTGCCCGGCAGCAAAAAAGGAGGAAAGAAATGGAAGAGAAAAATCTTGAAAAGGTAGAGTCAAAGCCGGCGTTCAGGCACTCTATCCCGGTGCAGATGCGTTTTAACGACATCGATGTGCTCGGACACGTCAACAACTCTGTGTTTTTCACCTATTACGACCTCGGTAAATCGGCTTATTTCACCACCATCCGCAAAGGTCAGATGAACTGGACGCGGCCCGACGTGGTGATTGCCAACGTGAACTGCAACTTCTACGCCCCGATGCGATTCGGCGAGCCGGTGTCGGTCGTGACCCGTGTGGAGTCGATCCGCGAGAAGAGTTTCAAAGTGCACCAGCGCATCGTAAACACTGTCACGAAGGAGGTGAAGAGCGAATGCGCGACGGTAATGGTGGCGTTCGACGTGGATACGCAGGAATCGAAATGCCTTCCGGCTGCGTGGGTGAAAGCCATCTGCGAGTATGAAGGACGCAACTTGATTGAATCAAAAGACTGACAACAGATATGACAGACATCAAACAGTGTATGCGCGACATCCTCGCTCACGAAAGCCGTGCGGTGGCGGAAATCCCAGTGACCGACGGATATGAGCGTGCTGTAGGAATGATTGTGGAGCAGGTGTGGAACCGCCACGGAAAACTTATAACATCGGGCATGGGCAAGGCTGGACAGATTGCCATGAACATTGCAACGACTTTTGCGTCGACGGGAATCCCTGCCGTGTTCCTGCACCCGAGCGAGGCGCAGCATGGCGACTTGGGCGTGATGCAGGAGAACGACATCATGCTGCTGCTCTCGAATTCGGGTAAGACGCGCGAGATTGTGGAGCTGGTGACGCTTGCAAAGCGGTTGAATCCGCAGCTGCAGATTATCGTGATTACGGGAAATGCCGACAGTGAGCTGGCTCAGTCGGCGGATGTGTGCCTTTGGACGGGCAACGCTCCGGAGGTTTGTCCGCTCGGGCTGACTCCTACCACGTCGACAACGCTGATGACTGTCATTGGCGATGTGCTCGTTGTGGGAACGATGCGCACCACGGGATTCACAAAGGAGCAGTATGCGCTGCGCCATCATGGCGGGTATCTCGGCAAGAAGAGCCGTGGTGAGGAAAAGGAGGAACAACGGTGAGCAAGGTTATTGCAGTGGGACAGGCTTGCCTCGACATCCTGCATGAGGAGGGGAGGCAGGTGTGTTCGTTTGTTGGCGGACGCATTGCAAACATGGCAATGACGCTGAGCCACGACGGCGTGGAAGTGGAATTCGTAAGTGAATGTGCCACCGACGGCGTGGGCGACATGATTGTTGACACGCTGAAGAAAAACGGTGTGGGCGTGAAGTCGGTCGACCGGTTTACGGAAGGGCAGTCGCAGGTGTCGCTGATTTTCCGCGACAAGGAGGGCAACGAGCGTTTCTCGGAGTATGTGAAATACCCCGACTCGAGGTTTGACGTGCTGTGGCCGAAAATCGAGGAGAACGACATCGTGGTGTTCGGATCGTTTTTCTCTGTGGAGGAAAGCGTGCGCCAGCCGCTTTCTGAATTGTTGGCGTATGCTCAGGACCGCAAGGCGATAATCGTCTATCTTCCGGGTTTCAAGCCAGAGCTGTGCAGCCGCATAACGCGTGTGATGCCGGCTATCGTCGAAAATCTTGAGGTCGCCGATGTGGTCATAGCCCGCGAGAGCGATATGATGAAAATATTCGGAAAGGCAGATGCCCGCGCCTGCTACAATGAGCATATAAAATTTTATTGCAACAATTTCCTTTTTTCCGACAGCCGGCACAATGTGTCGCTGTTCACCAAAAGCGGTGTGCTGACGCGTGAGTCAGACGGGACGCCCGACGCCGCACATCGTTTGGAATGCGATGCGCGTCTGGTGGCTCGGTTTGTTGAGGGAATGCTGCGCCACGGGCTTACGCGCGACGGTCTTGACACGACAGGCGTGGACGAATGGGAAGATATAATGAAAAAATAGAACAAAGATATGTCTGTAGAAATCAGAGTTATACCGAAGGATAAGAAGTCACTGAAAAAGTTTGTGCAGTTTGGCACGGATATGTATAAAGGCAACGACTGCTTTGTGCCGCCGTTGCGCATGGACGATGTCAACACGCTGTCGCCCGACGTGAACCCTGCGTTTGAGTTGTGTGATGCCGAGTATTTTATGGCTTTCCGCGACGGCAAGCCTGTGGGACGCATCGCTGCAATCATCCATCGCCTCTCAAACGAGCAGCGAGGCAAGAAGGAGATGCGTTTCGGATTTGTGGAGTTTATCGATGACGAGGAAGTGTGCGACGCGCTTTTCAACGCTGCCATAGCATGGGGCAAGGAGCGCGGAATGGAAACGATTATTGGTCCGCTCGGATTTTCCGATATGGACTATGAGGGAATGCTTGTCGAGGGCTTCGATGAATTGTCGACGATGGCTACCATCTACAATTTCCCATACTATCCCAAGCACATGGAGCGCATGGGATTTGAAAAACGCGCCGACTGGGTGGAATTTCAGATGACCGTGCCCGACGCTATCCCTGAGAAGCATCAGCGCATCGCCGAGATAGTGAAGAAGAAATATGGGCTGCACGTGGAGAAATACACCAACCGCAAGAAGGTTGTCCGCGAGGTGGGACGTCCGTTCTTCGACCTTATCAACGAGGCTTATGCCGAGCTGTTTGAGTTTACCAAACTGACCGACCGTCAGATTGACTATTATGTGAAGATTTATCTGCGCCTGTTGCGCCTCGACCTGCTCAGTGTGATAAAAGACTCCAACAACGAGGTTATCGGTGTGGGCGTGGCTTTGCCGTCGTTGTCGCGGGCGTTGCAGAAGTCGCATGGACGAATGTTGCCGTTCGGATGGTGGCATCTGATGCGCGCCATGTATTTCAACGTGACCGACACGGTCGACCTTCTGCTTGTGGCTATCAAGCCGGAATATCAGAGCAAGGGCGTAAACGCATTGCTGTTCACCGACTTGATTCCGTATTTCCAAAAATATGGCTTCAAATATGCCGAGAGCAACCCGGAGTTGGAGCTGAACACGAAGGTGCAGTCGCAGTGGCAATATTTTGAGACGCGCCAGCACAAGCGCCGTCGTGCTTTCGGTAAGAAAATATAGAACGTAGGTCTAAGAAAGAAACAATCGGCGGCGGATGCTCCATATTGCGGGTCTCGCCGCCGATGTTTTTAGCTGGTCGACTTTGGACGCTTTTGTTGTCTATGCTCGCAATAATGTATACCTTTGCAACCATAATAATGATAAAAAACAGAGAATAATGGCTGGATTAAAATCATTGGTAAAAGACACTGCCATCTATGGTGTCAGTTCTATCGTAGGGCGATTTCTAAACTATCTTCTTGTGCCTATCTACGTCACGGCGATGTCGGCACGTTCGGGTGGCTATGGCGTTGTCACCGAGGTGTATGCGTGGGTGGCGTTGCTGATGGTGATTCTCACCTATGGAATGGAAACCACATTTTTCCGCTATGTGAACAAGGCGGAGGAGAATCCGCGCAGGGTCTATTCAACCACGCTGATTATGGTGGGGTCCACGTCGCTGCTGTTTGTGGCGCTCGGACTGGCGTTTCTGCCGCAGATTGCAGGAGCCATGGGCTATGCCGACCATCCTTCGTATATCGGTATGATGATGGGTGTTGTGGCGATGGACGCTTTCCAATGCATCCCGTTCGCTTATCTGCGCTACCGCAAGCGCCCGTTTCACTTCGTGGCGTTGAAGCTGCTCTTCATTGTGCTCAACATAGCGTTAAACATTGTCTACTACGTGTTTCTCGGAGGCAGCGATGTGGCTTATGCCTTCCTGTTCAACCTTGTCTGCACCGGCACGATAATGCTGCTGATGCTGCCGCTCATAAAGCTTGGCGGCGGTTTCGACTGGCAGTTGGCGAAGCGTATGCTCAACTATTCTTATCCGATACTGATTCTTGGTATTGCTGGAATCCTTAATCAGGTGGCTGACAAGATTATATTCAGCCATGTCTATGTTGGCAGCGATGCAAAGATGCAGCTCGGCATCTACGGCGCGGCGAGCAAGATTGCCATGATTATGGCTTTGCTGACACAGGCTTTCCGCTATGCCTACGAGCCGATTGTGTTCAGCAAGAGCCGCGACAAGGACAGCAAGGTGTTTTACGCCAAGGCGATGAAATATTTCGTGATCTTCACGCTGCTGGCATTCCTTTGCGTGGTGTTCTACATCGATGTGCTCAAACACGTTATTGCCCCGAATCCGGAATATTGGGCTGGATTGCGTGTGGTGCCGATTGTGATGGCGGCGGAAATTCTGATGGGCGTTTATTTCAACTTGTCGTTCTGGTACAAGCTCATCGACAAGACGCTTTGGGGCGCGTTGTTCTCTTTTGTGGGATGCGCCGTGCTGATTGCCATGAATGTGCTGCTTGTGCCCAAGTTCGGATATATGGCATGCGCCTGGGCTGGCGTGGCCGGCTATGGCGTGGCTATGGTGATGTCTTATGTTGTAGGACAGAAGAAAAATCCTATCGACTACGATTTGAAGTCGATTCTCTCATACGTAGCCGTGGCTGCGGTGCTTTATTTTGTGGCTGAATATCTGAAAGTTGGCAACACGATGCTGCAACTTGTGGTCAACACCGCAATGCTTTGTGTGTTTGCCATGATGATTGTTAAAAAAGAGCATCTCAACATCGGTGCGATGCTGCGGAGGGGACGCAAATGAAAGTGGTGATTCTCAACACTGCCGATGCCCATGGTGGTGCGGCGATTGCCAGCTGGAGGCTTCTGCACGCCCTTGTCGGGGAGGGTGTTGATGCCCGTATGCTTGTTGTCGACCGCACTACGGCCGACCCGCTTGTCGATGTGGCGGGAACAGCGGAGCAGCGCCGTTGGGCTTTCCTGCGCGAGCGCATAGGCATCTTCGCCGCAAACGGCTTGAACCGCCGCGACCTGTTTAAGGTGTCGACGGCGCGCTATGGTGTCGATGTGCTGTCGCATCCGTGGCTGCGTTCAGCCGATGTGGTGTGTCTCAATTGGATAAACCAGGGAATGCTGTCGCTCACCGACGTTGGGCGACTTGCCGCAATGGGAAAGCGGTTGGTGTGGACGCTGCACGATATGTGGTGCATGACGGGAATCTGCCACCATGCCTATGGTTGCGACGGCTATGAGCGCGAGTGCGGACATTGCAGGTTTATGCGTTTCCCTTATGGCAACGACCTGTCGCACCGTGTGTGGAAGCGGAAAAAACGCATATACGACAATGCCGACATCCATTTTGTGGCTGTCAGCGGATGGCTTGCCGACTGTTGCCGCCGCAGCGCGCTGCTTGAGGGCAGGGCGGTGTCGGTGATCCACAATGCGATGGCGGTCGACAGCTACAGTTGGCAGCGTACAGGAAACAAGGACAAGAAGGTGGTGACGATGGGCGCGGCGCGGCTTGACGATCCCGTGAAAGGGTTCGGACTGCTCATCGAGGCGGCAAATGTCATAGCCGACAGTCATCCCGACTGCAACATCGAGCTGCAGCTTTTCGGCTCTATCCGCGACGAGTCGCTGCTCGGACAGATACGACTGCCTTACCGGTGGGTTGGCGCGGTGGCTCCTGAAAAGGTGGCAGACCTGATGGCGGCAGGCGATGTGGTTGTGTCGTCGTCACATTTCGAGACGTTTGGCATGACGCTTGCCGAGGGACAGGCTGCCGGATGCCTTGCCGTGGCGTTTGACCACGGAGGCCAGTCGGACATAATCACGCATCGGCGCGACGGATGGCTCGCCGCCTATCCCGACGCCGACAGCCTTGCCGAGGGCATCTTGTGGGCGGCGTCGCAGAGTGTCGACCGCAAGGCTCTCCACGACAGCGTGGCGGCGCGGTTTTCATACGGCGCGGTGGCGCGTAAGTATATAGATTTGTTCAACGAATTATTGAGAAAGGAATAGAAATATGGTGACAATACTGTTTCACGACACGATTTTCGGACCAATCCACAGCCGCAGGCTCGGCACGTCGCTCGGCGTTAACCTGATGCCCAACGATGGTAAAATCTGCTCGTTTGACTGCCTGTACTGCGAGGCTGGCTACAATGCCCAGGGCGCGGGAAAGGCTGGTATAAGCACCCGCGAGGAGGTGCGCGCGGCTCTGGAAGACAAACTGAAGGCGATGCATGCCGCCGGCGACCGTCTTGACGTAATCACTTTCTCAGGCAATGGCGAACCAACGTTGCACCCTGATTTCGGAGGCGTGGTCGACGATGTGATAGCATTGCGCAACAAGTATTACCCTTCGGTGAAAATCAGCGTTTTGTCAAATTCCACGATGATTGACCGTCCGGCTGTTGCCGAGGCGCTTCTGAAGGTGGACAACAACATTCTGAAACTTGACTCGGCGGTTGACGCCACGATGCGCCTTATCGACCGTCCGGCAAACAAGGAGTTTACGGTGGAGCACGTGGTTGGACATCTTAAAAAATTCCGTCATCAGTGCATCGTCCAGACCATGATGGTGCGTGGCGAGCACGACGGCATGCGCATCGACAACACCACCGATGCCGAGATTCAGGCGTTGCTGAAGGCTTATCTTGAGATTGAGCCGGCAGAGGTTATGCTCTACTCGCTCGATCGCCCCACACCTGAGCAGCACCTGCAGAAAGTGGAGCGCGACGAGTTGGAGCGCATCGCAGAAGTGTTCCGTCAGAAAGGTATTAAAGTACAAGTAAATTAAGACAATATGATATATCCAAAGCCATTGAGACAAGGCGATGCCGTGGCGATTCTCTCGCCGGCAAGTGCAATCAAACCGGAGCTGGTCGACAGCGCATGCCGGACAATCGAGAGTTGGGGATTCCGCCCCGTAGTGAGTCGGCACTGCAAAGGCGTGAACGGATCGTACAGCGGAACGGCGGAAGAGCGTATAGCCGACATCCGTCAGGCGCTCGCCGACCCGTCGGTGCGTGCCATAATGTGCAGCCGTGGCGGATACGGAGTGGTGCATCTGCTCGAGCATTTCGAGCCGGGATTGTGGAGCCGCGACCCTAAATGGGTGATGGGATTCAGCGACATCTCGGCCTTCCATGCAGCGTTGGCCCGCGATGGCGTGGCAAGCATACACTCGCTGATGTGCAAGCATCTGACCGAGCGTCCCGACGACGAATGCAGCCGCGCGCTCCGCGACATCCTTACCGGCACCATGCCTGACTATGAAGTGGCGGCCGATCCTCACAACCGTCTTGGCGAGGCTGAAGGCAGAATTTACGGAGGCAATATCGCCGTGCTGAGCGGACTGCTGTCCACACCGTTCAACTTGCTCCGCAAGGACCACATCCTCTTCATTGAGGACATCGACGAGGCTATCTACAGCATAGAGCGCATGCTCTACCATCTGCGTCTTAACGGCACGCTTGCCTCTACGCGTGCGTTGATTGTTGGGCAGTTCACCGAATACAAGCCATCGAAGGACTTCGACAATATGTACGATATGGTGCAGCGGATGGTTGCCGACTACGATTTCCCAGTGGCTTACAACTTCCCGGTGGGGCATGTCGACTACAACCTTCCAATCATCGAAGGCGCCAATGCCCGCCTTGTCGTAACCCCCGACAAAGTGCGCCTCACGCTGTCAAAATAATATGGCCAAATCGCCAAGCAAAAAATGGCCAAATCGCCAAGCAAAAAATGGCCAAATCGCCAAGCAAAAAATGGCCAAATCGCCAAATAAGATTCGTAAATATTTGTTTATGTGGAAATTAAAAAATATCTTTGCATAAACAAAAATACGAACAAAAATGAGCGAATATAAGCCACGGATAGCAGACGGAATATTGCGAGAGAAGTTGGAGGCAATTGGAGCTGTTTTGGTGGAGGGTCCAAAAGCGTGTGGTAAGACCACGACTGCCGAGCAGCAAGCCAAGAGCGTGCTTTATATGAACGATCCGATGAGGCGGATGCAGTATATGCAAATGGTTGAGACCGATATCAATGCTTTGCTTGACGGTGCTGTGCCTCGACTTATTGATGAGTGGCAGACGGCTCCGCAGTTTTGGGATGCCATTCGTTTCACTGTTGACCACAGAGATGGCGATGGTCAGTTTATCCTTACCGGTTCAGCTGTTCCAGTGATAAACAATGGGCAGATAGAACACACAGGGACCGGCCGTTTTGGCTGGGTTAAGATGCGTCCGATGAGTCTTTGGGAGTCTGGAGAATCCAATGGCGGCGTAAGTCTTTCTGAACTGTTTGAGTCGCCAGAAAGCATTGTCGCTACAAGTACATTGTCATTGTCGCAACTTGCATTTGCAGTGTGTCGCGGCGGTTGGCCGAGGGCGGTGTCAAAGCAAACAGAGAAAGCGGCGTTGCTTCAGGTCGAGGAATATCTTGAGTCGGTGACGCGTTCTGACATTTCTCGTGTTGACAATGTAAACAGAGATTCAGATCTTGCAAAGAGGTTGCTTCGTTCGTACGCGCGCCATCAAGGCGCACAGGCAAGTGTTCCGACTATACGTAAGGATATCGCTGTCAACGAATCGGATTCGGTGAGCGATGTCACTGTTGAGTCGTATCTGTTGGCTCTCCGCAAGATTTTTGTCATAGAGGATATGCCTGCGTGGAATCCAAATTTGAGAAGCAAAACAGCGATACGGACATCTGATACAAGATATTTTGTTGACTCTTCGATAGCTGCTGCCGCATTGGGCATTGGGCCGAAAGATTTGATTGAGGATTTAAACACATTCGGATTGTTGTTTGAAACATTGTGTGTGCGCGATTTGCGTGTGTTTGCAGATGCTCTTGGCGGTACCGTTTATCATTTCCGTGACAAAAACGGCCTGGAGTGCGATGCTGTCATTCATTTGAAGAATGGAAATTACGGACTCGTCGAAATAAAATTGGGTGGTGACACATTGATTGAGGCGGGGGCGTTGACTTTGACATCGCTGGCTGGCAAAATCGACACCACAAAAATGAAGAAGCCGGCGTTTTTGATGGTTCTGACTGGTGTCGGTGATTTCGCTTACCGTCGTAAAGACGGCATTTATGTTGTGCCGATAGGGTGCTTGAAAGATTAGTATGGTTGACACAATGACAGCCGAGCAACGGCATCGCTGCATGTCGCACATCCGCAGCCGCGACACGCGTCCGGAAACGATGGTGCGCCACTACCTGTTTTCCCGTGGATTCCGCTATCGCAAGAACGTGCGCGCTCTGCCTGGCACGCCCGACATTGTGCTTGGCCGCTACCGTACGGTGATTTTCGTAAACGGATGTTTCTGGCATGGGCATGAGGGGTGCCGTTATTTCCGCTTGCCGAAGACAAATGTCGGTTTCTGGCAGCAGAAGATTGAGCGCAATCAGGCGCGCGATGCCCGGGATCGGATGGTGTTGAGGCGTATGGGCTGGCACGTGATCCAGGTGTGGGAATGCCAGCTGAAGCCTCGCGAACGAGCCGCTACGTTGCGCAGCATCGAGCAGACGCTCTGTGGCATCTATCTCGACGACAATGCAGTGGAGCGAACTGGCATTTCCCTTGCCGCCGAGGAAGAAACGCCGTATAATAATTCTCTCCATAATAAATGAGTTATTTTATTTTGCATTACCTTTGTAGAGCGAAACAAAAAAAACGTACATACTATGTCAACAGAATTGAGAGCCCAGGAAGGGCATAAGGCTAATTTGCCAAAATTGGACGGTTTCAGCGTCGGAATTGTCGTGGCTGAGTGGAATCCACAAGTGACGGAGGCTTTGTTGAAGGGCGCGCTCGACGTGTTTCACGCCGAGGGCTACACCGATGACAATATCCTCGTTGAGCATGTGCCGGGCACGGTGGAGCTTACTTATGGCGCGGCGTGCATGATCGACAATGTCAATGTCGAGGCTGTGATTGTGATTGGCTGCGTGATTCGTGGTGGCACACCGCATTTCGACTATGTTTGCGACAGTGTGACTCAAGGCGTGGCTCAGTTGAATGCAAACGGCGAGGTGCCGGTTGTGTTTGGCGTGCTTACCACCGACAATGAGGAGCAGGCTCTTGAGCGTGCCGGCGGTGCGCTTGGCAACAAGGGCGCGGAGGCTGCCGAGGTGGCTATAAAGATGGCTGACTTCACTCGCCGCATGCGTCAGGAATAAGCGGATGTGATAAAGAATTTAACGAGGCGGAGGCTCATTTTTACGGGCTGCCGTCTCGTTTTTGTTTTCAGTGGAAAACGATGTCGGAGATGACGTCGGCTCCTGTGATTTCATTCAGGCGTTTCACCAAATGGCTGCGGTTGAGCATCAGCTCGTTGCGCAGCGGAGCGGAAACGATGACCACATGCAGCACGCGGTCTTTTATCCAGCGGCGCACCGTCTGCCGGTTGATGTATTCGCCCACCACATCAGGCCAGAAGGCCACAAGGCGTTGCTGGTTGGCATTGTCGTCGAGAGCCGCAGGGTCGAGAAACTGGCGCATCACATCGCCTAAGAGCACGGGGTCGCGGCGTTTCATTGCATGCCTCCTTCCTGTCGGCATACGCCGTTGTCGACTGTGAAAATGCGGTAGTCGCTACCCACCGCCTCCACAGTCTCGTCGAGGTGCTGGCGGTTGGTGTCTGACACAAAAATCTGCCCGAAAGCCGGTTCCGACACGATGCGCATAATGTTTGCCACGCGGTTTGCGTCAAGTTTGTCAAAAATATCGTCAAGCAGCAGGATTGGAGTCTGTCCGCATTCCGTTTTCAGAAAGTCGAACTGGGCGAGGCGCAGCGCGATTGTGTAGGTCTTGCACTGTCCTTGCGAGCCCGTGCGGCGCATCAGCTCGTCGCCGAGCATCAGCTCGATGTCGTCGCGGTGCACGCCCATCGACGTGTGTCCAAGCACGCGGTCGCGTTCCAGATTCTGACGCAGCACTTCCGCCATTGTCTGAGTGTTGAGCACGCTGCGGTAGTCGAGCCTCACCTGCTCGTTGCTGTCGGAGATGGTGTTGTAGTAGCGCATGAAGATTGGAGTGAACCTTTCAATCCATTGCTGGCGAGCCTTATGGATGGCTGCCGCCGCCTGGCAAAGGAAAGTGTCGACGGTTTCGAGCAACAGAGGGTCGGCGATGCCCTGTTTCAGCATCGCGTTGCGCTGTTCGAGCGCACGGTTGTAGCCAATCAGCTGCTCCAGATATTCGTGGTTTCCCTGCGATATTATCCGGTCAATCAGTCGTCGCCGCTCCTCGCTGCCGCCGGCGATAAGATTCCAGTCGCTCGGAGTGACCATCACAAGCGGGAGCAACCCGATGTGTTCGCTCTGCCGGCGGTATTCCTTCCCGTTGCGTTTCACGGATTTCTTCTTTCCGCGCTGCAGCGCGCACGAAATCTGCTCCGTTTTTCCGCTCCGCACATACTCGCCCTGCAGCAGCATGAACTCTTCGCCGTAGCGCACGGTTGTCGCATCGGTTCGCGCGAGGCTGCTTTGACAGAAACTGAGATAGAAAATCGCGTCGAGCACGTTGGTTTTGCCCATACCGTTGTTGCCCAGCAGGCAATTCACCTTCGGGGAAAATTCGAGCGTTGCCTCGGCGATGTTCTTATAGTTCAATATCGACAGTTTCGACAGTATCATAAGTGCAAAAATAACGATTTTTCCGCAACTGTCTGCAATGCCGTGTCGTTTTTAAATTGATTTTGACTGTGGAAAGCGAAAAAAAAGTTATCTTTGTCATATGGAAAGTTATATAGTATCGGCAAGAAAATACCGCCCTTCGACGTTCAAGTCGGTGGTGGGTCAACACGCTCTCGTCAACACGTTGAAAAACGCCGTCAAGTCGGGACGTCTGGCGCATTCCTACCTGTTCTGCGGGCAGCGCGGTGTGGGCAAGACAACGATGGCACGCATCTTTGCGAAAGCCATCAACTGTGAGCATCTGACGGCCGACGGCGAGCCTTGCAACGAGTGCGAGTCGTGTCGCGCGTTCAATGAGCAGCGGTCGCTCAACATCATTGAGCTCGACGCCGCGTCAAACAACAGCGTCGACGACATCCGCCAGCTGACCGACCAAGTGTTGGTGCCGCCAGTCACGGGCCGCTACCGCGTGTTTATCGTCGATGAGGTCCACATGCTTTCCGCTGCGGCGTTCAACGCCTTTCTCAAGACGCTTGAGGAGCCGCCTAAATACGTGATTTTCATTCTTGCCACCACGGAACGGCAGAAAATTCTGCCAACGATTCTTTCTCGATGCCAGAAATATGACTTCCAGCGCATCACGCCCTCCGACATCGCCGAGCAGCTGAAATATGTTGCCGACCATGAGGGTTACACAACCGAGCCGGAGGCTCTTAACGTGATAGCGCAGAAGGCCGACGGCGCTATGCGCGACGCCCTGTCGATATTCGACCAGGTGGCAGCCGCATCGATGGGCAACATCACCTATCGTGCCGCCATCGACAATCTCAACGTCCTTGACTACGACTATTATTTCCGTCTTGTCGACGCTTTTGCCGACAACAATGTCGAGCAGTCGCTCCTCGTCTACAAAGACGTGCGCGACCACGGTTTTGACTCGAGGGTGTTTATCAACGGTGTTGCGGCGCATCTGCGCGAACTTGTCGTGGCCCACTCGCCGGAATTGGTGCCGCTGATGGAAGTGACAGGCGAGATAGCGGAACGCTACAAGCAGCAGGCGGCACGCTGTCCGCTCGGCAAGCTGTATCAGGCTATGGATCTCTGCAACACGTGCGACCTTAACTATATCAATGCAACCAACAAGCGTTTCATTGTCGAACTTACGCTTATCAAGATATGCCAACTCTTTGGCGGAGAGACAGCCGCTCCGACCGCTCCGCAACCGCTGAGAAAGGTTGCTCCGGCAGCCCCTGCTGCACCGGCACCGCAGCGCCAGGCAGCTCCCGCGCCAGCTCCGCAACCGGTTCAGGCGACTCCGCAACCGCAGGCGCCTGTAGCGCAGCCCGTGCGTCCGGTGCGGCCAGCACCGGCACCACGCCCTCAGGCAACGCCCGGCGGCAAGGTGGCAGGCTTGTCGTCGGTGTCGATAAAGGCACCTATTTCAGGCACTGCCGTGCCACAAAGTCAGCAGCCGGCAGGCAACAATGCCGCCTTGACTGAAAAAAAAAATGACATTCGTCCGCTGAATTCTCCGCGCAGTGAGGCTTATACCGACGACGCTTTTCGGGAAGGATGGCGCGAGTTTGTGCGTCAGCATGAAAAAGAGGCGATGCTATACAACGCTATGATAAAGGGATTTCCGAGTGCCACAGGCGAGCCTTTCCATTATGAGTTTGTTGTCGACAATCCGGCGCAGAAGGATAAAATCGAGTCGTTTATGCCCGACATTCTCCAGTCGCTCCGCAACTTCGTGAGCAATGACAGCGTCATGCTCTCGGTGAAGGTGAGAGAGCGTCAGCCTGGCGAAAAAATCTGGAATCAGACAGAGCTTATGAAAGAGGCTGCGGAACGCAACCCCAAAGTGCTCGAGTTTATAAAGAAATATCAACTAAGCCTCGCCTAATCGATGGCGCGGCGGCAAACAACATAGAATGACAAAAAAGGTATTGGTCACAGGCGCCGGCGGATTTATCGGCGGATTTATTGTCGAGGAGGCGTTGAGGCGCGGCTACGACGTGTGGGCGGCGGTCAGAGCCACCACATCGCGTGAGTTTCTGAAAGACAGCCGCATCAGTTTCGTGGAACTCGACTTTACCGACGGGGATAAATTCAAATCCACCATCGAAGCCCAGTTGCGGCAGCATGGCGCGTGGGACTATGTGGTGCACAATCTCGGCGCTACCAAATGTGTCAATTTCAACGACTTCAACCGTGTGAACTACGGCTGCCTGCGGCTGCTTGTCGACACGTTGCGCTCGCTCGATGCCGTGCCCGACGGATTCGTGATGATGAGTTCGATGGGAGTGCTCGGTGTGGGCGATGAGAAAGGCTACACGCCCTTCACGGCTGACAGCATACCGATGGCAAATACAAAATACGGCTTGTCGAAACTCAAAGCCGAGACCTATCTGCAGTCGATAGCCGGCTTTCCGTATATAGCCATGCGCCCTACGGGAGTCTACGGTCCGCACGAGCGTGATTATTATCTGATGGTTAAGTCGATAGCGCAAGGCTTTGGCTTCAGCGTAGGCTACCGTCGCCAACTGCTCACGTTTGTCTATGTCAAGGATCTTGCGTCGGCGGTGTTTGACGCGCTGGAATCCGGCGTGCGCCGCAAGTCGTATCTGCTCACCGACGGCAAAACATACACCCAGAGCGAATTCCGCGGCATCGTCAAGCATCTGCTTGGCAAGCGGTTTGTGGTCCCTGTGAAAGCTCCGTTGTGGATTGTCGGGATAGTATGCGCCATTGCCGAACGCATTGCCGCTGCAAAGGGCAAGGCAAGCACACTCAACCGCGACAAATATAAAATCCTGCGCCAGCGCAACTGGACGTGCGACATCACGTCCGCTGTCAACGACTTCGGCTACCATCCGCGCTACGACCTGCGTCAGGGTCTGGAAGAAACCATACGCTGGTATCGCGACAACGGCTGGCTGTAGACACTCAATCGACTTTTGCCATGGAAATGCTGATGCAATATATGTGGGAACACCGTCTGTGGGGCGCGCGCGAGCTCGCCACCAACGACGGACGCCGTGTGCGTGTCATCGACCCGGGCAGGCGCAACACAGACGCCGGTCCCGACTTCTTCAATGCCAAGGTGGAGATTGACGGCTGTCTGTGGGCGGGAAACGTGGAAATCCACTATCGCGCCTCCGACTGGCACCGCCATGGGCACGACGGCGATCCGGCATACGATACCGTTGTGCTGCACGTCGTGGCAAAAGACGACGCTCCGGTGGTGCGCGCCAACGGCGAGCGCATCCCACAAATGGTGATGGAATGCACCGCAGAAATCGCCGACCGCTATGCCGCGCTCGTGAATTCCACCGTGGAACTGCCATGCCGCCAGGTGATACGCGAAATGACAAGTCTCGATGTGGCGGAATGGGTGCAGTCGCTCATCTTCGAGCGGCTTGCCGACAAGAGCCGCCGCGTGAAGGGCTTGCTGGACCGTTTCCACGGCAGTTGGGAAGACTCCTGCTACGTCACGCTCGCACGCACCATCGGATTCGGCACCAACAGCGATGCCTTCGAACTGCTTGCCAAAAGCCTTCCGCTCAACCTGCTGCACAAGCACGCCGACTCATTGCTGCAGCTTGAAGCGCTGTTTTTCGGGCAGGCAGGACTGCTCGACCGTCCAGCCACCGACCGCTATCAAGAGCAATTGCAGCGCGAATATGCGTTTCTCAGCACCAAATTCTCACTGCGCCGCCCTGAAGGACTTGTGTGGAAGGCATTCCGTATGCGTCCGCAGAACTTCCCGTGGCGCCGCATCGCCCTGCTTGCCCATTTTGTGCACAACGGCTTCCGCCTGATGGCAGATCTGCTCGATGCCAAAGGCGACGAGCAGCGCCTACGCGAGCTCTTCAGCGTGACGCTCACAGGCTATTGGAGCAACCATTACACGTTCGGTCGTGAGAGTCAGGAGACGCAGGCAGCCCTTGGGCGCAGCAGCGTCGACATCGTGCTAATCAACACCGTCGCACCGCTCTACTACACGTATGCCGAAACCGCCGACGACTACGATTGGACGGAACGAGCCGTTGCCCTGCTTGAGAATCTAAAACCAGAACACAACCATGTCACCACAATGTTTGGCAACGCCGGCATGAAGATTGACAATGCCATGGTGTCGCAGGCGGTGATACAGCTGCGCAACGCCTATTGTCTGCCCCACAAATGTCTCTATTGCCTCGCCGGACACAAGATGCTGGCCGCAAAATAGTCGATTAGTCGTATTTCTTGGCATATTGGTCTTTTGGTGCTGAACAAAAAAGCCAATAGGATGTTTTTTGGACATAAGACCAAACTAAAACAAAATTTTATGAAAAAATTTATCTTATCAGCGATTTTAATCGTAAGTGCAGTGATTGGAATGAACGCGCAGGATGTTGCGTTGAGTATAAATGCCGGAGTAGGCACATCAACATGGGTTGGCGACCACTCATCAGGCACATCTCCACGTTTCGCCTATCGTGTTGGCCTTGGCGTGGATATGCCGATTCAGGGACGCTTCGGCTTCCGCACAGGTGTGAACTTCGAACAGTTAGGAACAAATGTTGATACAAAGGACATTGCCAAAGATCTTGACACACACGTAAACCAAATGTATCTTGAGGTGCCATTGATGGGAACAATGCGTTTCGGTTTGAAGAACGCCGATGTGGTGTTTAATGCCGGTCCGTATCTCGCAGTCGGTGTAGGCGGCAAGACAAAAGCGTCTTATCGTGGTGAAAGTGTGTCGGAAAAAACATTTGGCGACGACGGTTTGAACCGATTTGATATGGGTATGGGCATCGGCCTCGGATTGGAGTTCGACCGATTCCTTGTAGGACTTGACACCCGCTACGGCTTCCTGCATATTGCAGACAACACAAAGGCTTACAACATTGCCTTGTTTTTCAACGTAGGATATAAATTCTAAAAATAAAGACATAACTTTTTCCCGGGTGGACAGGATGCCTGTCTGCCCGATTTTTTTATGCCTACGGCTGGCGTTTTTGCCAACTGAGGAAACGAAAATGCGCCAACTGAGGAAACGAAAACGCGCCAACTGAGGAAACGAAAACGCGCCAACTGAGGAAACGAAAACGCGCCAACTGAGGAAATGAAAACGCGCCAACTGAGGAAATGAAAACGCGCCAACTGAGGAAACGAAAATGCGCCAACTGAGGAAACGTGGTTGGTTTATGGTTGATAATCAGGTGTTTGCATTTTGATGGAAAATAGTGGCAAAAACTGAAATTTTGCCTGTTTTTTTGTGGCTGATTTTGACCGCGAGTGCGCCGGGTTACGACAAAGAGTCATCGCTCTGCGGCGATAGCCAACGTTGCCATTGTTTCAAAGCGCAAAATACGGCATATTCCGCCTAAATGATAAGAATGGCGGCGGTTCGGGAAAACATTCAAACAAGTTTGAATGTTTTTCACTCGAATTGCACGGTTTTTCACTTGATTTGCACTATCTTTGAATCAGAAAAAATAAGAAATATGAGTGACGTATTGTTAGGCCTTATGGGTATTGGCAGCGGTGAGGTTATAATCATCGCTTTGGTGGTTCTTCTTTTGTTCGGAGGACGTAAGATTCCAGAACTGATGCGCGGCATCGGAAAAGGTATCCGTTCCTTCAAGGATGGAATGAACGAAGTGAAGGAAGAAATCGACAAGCCAGTCGACAATAATACCGATAAGAAGAAATAACAGGCTCGCCTATGGCGGAGACTGACAAAAGTTTTTGGGGACATCTTGACGACCTGCGTAAGGTGCTGTTCAAGATGGCTGGAGTGCTTGCCGTTTTTATGGCCGGCTTCTTCTATTTTATGCCGTGGCTTTTCGACAACGTCATAATGGCGCCGTGCCACGGCAATTTTGCCCTTTATCGTCTGTTTGCCGACATTACGGGCAGCATTCCCGGACTTGAGGCGTTTTCGACCAGCGATTTCAACGTTGAAATCATCAACTATAATCTGACGGCTCAGTTTTTCACACACATCAATCTGTCGTTGTGGCTTGCCGTTGTTTTTGCGTTTCCCGTGCTGCTTTATCTGCTGTGGACGTTTGTCCGACCGGCACTTTACGAGAAGGAGGTGCGCGGAGCGCGAATCGCGTTCGCGCTTGGCACGGTGATGTTTTATCTTGGTGTTGCGGTGGGCTATTTCCTCGTGTTTCCCATCACGATGCGCTTCCTCTTCACATATCAGTTGAGCAGTACGATCCACAATCAGCTGTCGCTCGACTCTTATATGGACAATTTCTTGATGCTCAACCTTGTCATGGGACTTGTTTTTGAGCTACCGCTGCTGGCATGGACCCTGTCGGCCATCGGCATACTGCGTCGTAAATTTTTCAGCCGCTACCGCCGCCACGCCGTCGTGGTGCTGCTTGTGCTTGCCGCCGTGATAACGCCAACCGGCGACCCGTTCACGCTGATGATAGTGTTCTTGCCTCTGTATCTGCTGTTTGAGGTCAGCGCGCTGATTGTAAAGAAATAGAATTATGACAAAAAAGACACTGTATATATCAGACCTTGACGGGACACTGCTCAACAGCCAGTCGCAAGTGTCGGCAGCAAGCCGCGACATGCTCAACCGTCTCATCGCCGACAATGGCATCAATTTCTCAATCGCCACCGCGCGCACCCCTGCCACCGTGGTGCAGCTGATGCACGGCATCGACAGCCGTCTGCCGTATATCGTGATGACCGGAGCCGCCATGTGGCAGGATGGGCTTATCAACCAGACTTATCTGCGTCCGGAGGATGTTGAATGTCTGTCGGAGTTGAGCCGGAAGTATGGTATCCGTCCGTTTTTCTACACGTATAACGGCAGGGTGATAGAATCCTACCATCTGCCGACGATGGACGACTATGAGCGACGTTTTGTGAGCCAGCGCCGCAACTCTCCATACAAGCGTTTCCTTTTTCAGAACTCAATGCCTGTAGCCAAAAAGGAGCATACGATGCTCGTTTTTGTAGCCGGCGACTATGAGAAGATGGGAAATGTGTACAACGAAGCCAAAAGCCGGCTGAAATGCGAGATGACTTATTATCGCGACATCTTCAACTCTAAGGTGGGATTTCTTGAGGTGATGGCAGAAGGCGTGTCGAAGGCACGCGCTGTAGAGCTGTTGAAGCAGCAGGTCGGCGCCGACCGGGTCGTCGTGTTCGGCGACAGTCCCAACGATTTGTCGATGCGCAAGGTTGCCGACTTGTTTATCGCTCCGTCGAACGCGGTCGAGGAGGTTCGCCATGTAGCCGACGAGGTGACGCAGAGCAACGATGACGACTGCGTGGCGCGCTGGATAGAGAAAGACGTCGCAGCCCGGCAGTAACTAATAAAACAAAAAGCGAAGGCTGCTCCTGGCGGGGCAGCCTTCGCTGTGTATTGACGTGAGTGTCAGAATGCTATTTTGCAATAATCTTGCTGATTGTGCGGTTGCCGTCGGCACCTGTAGCCACAACGATGAGCAGACCTTTTGCGTCGACGCTCAGACGGTCGGCACGAGCCGAGCCAACGAGCGCGCCCGTAGTGGAGTATGCGTCGATGCGCGCAGCGCCTTCAGCCGTCACAACACCGTCGGCGTAGCGGATAGCCAGCGCGTCGGCGTCAATGCTTCCAACCGAGGCGTCGCCGGTTACAATCACCTGGCAGGTTGCAGTCTGACCACCGAAAGCCACAGTGATGGTAGCCTTGCCAGGTTTCAACGCTGTCAGAGTGATTTCCGCATAGTTGTCCTCGATTTCAGGCACGCTTACGCTTACGGTCTCAGGGTCGGACGAAGTGAACGTAATGCCGGTGATGTCGTCAGCGCCGAACACTTCAACTTCAAGGGTAACATATTTGTCGTCGACACCCATAAGGATTTCATGCGAGTCGAGCGATACGACACACTCTGAATTCTGGAAGTAAAGTTTCGGAAGATCTTCAGTCTGTGCAACCCATGGAGAGGCAGCGTTTGCACCGAATTTGAATCCGATACCCGACAGGAATGCCTCGGTCAGCGCATCGGCGGTTACGGTTTCGCCATTGACAGTGGTGGCGCCGGATGCCTCCGCCGCATCGACAAGAGGGAAGGCTGCATAGTTGCTTGCCAGCCCAGTCTCAGTCTTGCCAGCAGCCTCTGAATCGTCGGCCACGGTTGATCCGATGATGCGGTGTGCGCCTTTGTGAGAGTTTTCAGCTTTGTCAAGGAAGATGAACGAGCAGTCATTTCCGGCAACGTTACCCGATATAATCACTTTGTTGGCATTAGCCCAGTCTGGTTCCAAATATCCGGCTATGGCACCGAGCGAAACGAGATTTGTCCACTGGTTCGGTTCCGATACAGAAAGCTCAGCGTTGTTCACATAGCAATTCGTAATCAAGCTGCGTCCTGCGCTTCCAACAATACCACCAACGGTGTTTTTTCCGCCTACCGAGCCGTTGTAGTAAGCGTTGGTGATGTTGCTCGTATTGGAGTCGGTGGTTCCGGCGATGCCTCCAACAGCGGAAAGACCGCGGATTGTGCCGTTGACAACGCTTGACGCATTGATTGTAGACGAAGTAGACAGGTTGCCGACAAGACCGCCCACATTGCTTGCTTGCTCAGCGTCAAGATAGAGCTTGTCGATGTCGGTCGACGTGATTGACGAGTAGAGCGAAGCCTCTCCCACGATTCCGCCAAAAGGAGCATCAACAGAGTTGCCGTAAATATCGGCGCCGTAGACGTGCACATTGTCGATAGCCACAGCCATAGCGCTTCCCGCCAAAACCCCGGCATTGCGTGTTTTTACCGAAACTGTGATAGACGGCTTGACAAAGGACAAGTTTTTCACCTCAGCGCGGTCAGTCTCGCCAGTTCCGATGATTTGTCCGAACAGACCGATATGCGCGGCACTGCTGACCGGTTCAAGGTTAAGCAGTTTGTGGTTTTTGCCATCGAAATGGCCAGAGAATGTAGCAATCGGCGACCACTCAACGTTCGACATATCGATGTCGTTCACGAGCTCGTAGTATGCCGACGGATTTTGAGCAATCATCATCAAGTCGCCCACGGTTGAAACCTTGTAAGGCGAAGTGGCTGTACCCTCGCCGCCTTTTTCAAACTTCTCGAACGGCAGGTTGTAGAAGTCGACCGAGGATGTTCCCTTAGCCTGGTTTGCGAAGCTGACAACCAAGCGGTTGTCGAGCACGTCGCATACGCTCATGTCGCCCTTCGTGTCGTCGCCCTTGAATTTTCGCAGCACCTCTCCATTTTCGTTTGCCACCCACAGTTCATTTGCGATGATTCCCGTCTCCTGATTCTTGATTTTTGCAAGGAACAGGTATTCGTGCAGGTTGTCGGTGTTGAAAAGATAAGGGTTGAGGACAGAGCCGTTTACAAGCGGCGTGAAGTTTTCGCCGTCCTGTCCGATGTTGAAACTAACAAAATGGTCGACCGAGCAGTCCTTGTTGAACCAGCCGATGCGCGAGATGACGTTTTTCTGCTCGTCGTAAAGACCGTTTCCGATGCCGAACACATATTGATATTCATCGCCCACAGGGTAGCGGTCGAAGTTGTCGGACAGCTGAGCGTCGCCCACCATAGCCGAGAATGTAGCCGCCACGTCGCACGACGGGATGTTGACCATCTCGATAGCCTCCGACGAACCGCCGGTTATTATAAACCCATATTGCGACTCGTGGCCAGGGATGTCAGACAGTTTCTGCCACGACGACACCGCCTGGTTGATGACCGCAATCTTTTGCGAATCCTCGTTGTAGACCTCGAAAGTGTAGGTGTAATCATCGTTTGCAACAGTGTAGTTCTGGTTTGTCACGATGAAATTCATCTTGTCGTCGCCCGAGAACGTGCCCTTACACATGTCGGAAGCATCGTCGGAGAATAGACCGAAAGAGCGCATACCGTAGAGCGCGCCCTGTTCGGCTGCGACAGGTACCGATAAGGTGTTTATCTGGTTGAACTTCTTGTCGTACACCTCAAGGATGAAATGGTTGTCGGACGTAGCGATAGGGTCGTCGACCGTTTCATCGACGAAGAACGGTTTCTCATAATGAGAGAACACGAAATACGGGTTTCCGTCGATGTTGAACGAGTTGAAGTAGGAGCCGGCGCTATAGTTTAGCAGCGTTGACGGCACGGTGAGCGTCTTTTCGACAGTCGGAGCTTCGTTCCAACCGCAAGGCTGCATAACAGAAATCTGAGTTTTTGCCACCCCATCTTCTTCAACAGCCTTCACCAGCGCGATGCGCTGATAAGAGTTGAACCCCTCCGAATAGTCGACAAATAAAGCGTTGTCAGCGTCGTATGTGCGCACAATCTCGCCGTTCTGGTTGTAAACGCGGAATTCGCCATACTGCTTGTAAGAAGCGTCGTAGCTATGTATGAACACCATCACCTCCCACGTCTTCTCATCGCGGTCGAAGAATTTTTTTGTCACCGACCCGAACGGCTCGATTACATTCACATTCTTGTCGTCTGGAATATCCACCTTGATAGTTGCCAACGTCTCGTTGTCGGCATTCATCACCGAGAATTCCGAGCCGGTGTATGTGTGGCGTTTCGGGTCGACAGAGAATTTCTGATAGTAAAACCACGATTTACCATCGGTTCCGGTGAGCAGTCCCCACCCCTCAGTGTTGCTGATGGCAGCGTCTGGCTCAGAGTTTGCCAGCGCCGCGCCCTTAGGCGAATTGCACACGCTTGACATTGTCAGTGCGCTCTGCTTTTTAGCGACAGCCGCAGAGAATGCGTTAGGCGAAGCCAATGCGCGGAACTTCTTGGCGGAAGCCATTCCCGTCGCGCCCGCTCCGGCGAGCATTGCCGCAAGAGTCAGATAGTAGATTTTTTTCATTTTCAGAATATTTTGGTGAATAATTTTTCGTAATCCCATCAAAGCGTTCTCCCAGTTGTGAATGATAAAAACGACACATAAATCGTTTTAATTCTGTCAAAATGAAGCCTATTGACCGCAAAATTATTATTTATTTCTATCAAAAGCAACTATTTTAGAGTATTTTAATAACCTCGAGCATTCCCGTCGTGTTTCCGGCGCGGGAATTTATGATATGCCAGACGGCAAGAAAGTTTGCAGTAAAAGCGAGTTTGTTTTGGAAAATTGCGGAAAAATGCCGAATATTGCAAATTGAATATGGAAAGTACAAGACAAGCAAAGATTGCACGACTGCTGCAAAAGGAATTGAGTGAATTGTTCCGTCGCCAGACCGCCGCTATGGGCGGAGTGTTGGTGTCGGTCAGTGGAGTTAGAGTGTCGCCCGATTTGAGCGTTGCCCGCGGATATCTGAGCATATTCCCTTCGGACAAGGCTCAGGACATCTTGGCGAATATCAATAAAAGTGCGAAAAGCATCCGTTATGAGCTGGCAAAGACGTTGCGCTATCAGTTGCGCAAGACCCCGGAGTTGTCGTTTTTTATCGATGACTCACTCGACTATATAGAGCATATCGACAACATCCTGAAACAAGACACCGCCCTTCACCGCAACGAAGGAGGCGAAGAAGAGGAATAATCAGAAATGAGACTGCTGCCGCTGAGAATAGCATTGCGCTACCTTGTGTCGAAGAAGTCGCACACGGCGGTCAGTGTGATATCCACCATTGCCGTGTGTGCCGTGGCAGTCACAGCACTGGCGATGATTTGTGTGTTGTCGGTGTTCAACGGCTTTCACCAGCTTGTCGACAGCAAGATGTCGAGCATGGAGCCGGCAGTCAAGGTTTCGGCAAAGCGGGGTGTGATAGTCGACGCATCGGCGTTGATAGGGAAGATACAGAAGGTTGAAGGCGTTGAAGTCGCCGTGCCGACGGTTACTGAGAGCGCACTCGTGATTTATGGCAACCGTCAGATACCGATAGTACTTAAAGGCATCACCGACGACTATGACCGTCTGACAAATCTGAAAAAACTGATAAAGCCCGACGGCAGGTTTCTGCTGACTGACGGCAACAGCGACTATTGCATAATGAGCATCGGAGCCGCCTTGACGCTCGACGCCCGGCCTGGGTTCGAGCCGATATGCTATATCTATGCTCCACGGCGTGTTGGGGCAGTCAATGTGGCGAATCCCGCCACAGCGTTCCAGCGCGTGCCCACATTTGTCAGCGGAGTGTTTGAGGTGCGCCAGGGAGCCTACGATCAGAATTATGTGTTCACGTCGCTTGCCGCCGCCCGAACGCTGCTCGACTATACCACCGAGGCGACAGCCATTGAGGTGGGTCTGCGTCAAGGCGCAGATGAAGGGACCGTCATGTCTGCGATAAGCAAAGCCGTAGGCGACGGCTACAAGGTTGAAAACCGACTAATGCAGCACAGTCAGTCGCTGAAGATGATCAACGTTGAGAAATGGATTTCGCTGCTGTTGCTGTCGCTCATCCTTGTTGTTGCGTCGTTCAACGTCATCAGCACGCTCGCCATCCTCATACTTGAGAAAGACGAGAGCATCCGTACGCTTCACAGCCTTGGCGCCGACAACCGTATGGTGGAACAGATATTTGTGGCGGAGGGATGGCTGATATCGATAGTCGGCGCCGTTGCCGGATTGGCAGTCGGAGTCGTCTTGTGCGTACTGCAACAGCATTTCGGGTTTATCCGGCTGAGTGCCGATGCGAGCAACCTTGTAGTCAACACCTATCCGGTTGCCGTCAGCGTTGGCGATGTCGCGATGATTCTCGGCATAGTGGCAGTTGTCGGACTTCTTGCCTCGTTGGCTACGACAAGGGCGATGCGCGGATATCTGTACAGAAAATAGCAGTATGGGCATTGATGTTGCCCACGCAGGTTAATTAAGACTTATGTGAAGCATTTTGTGTGGTGGATTTTGTAGACTATATGAAACAATCCGTACATTTGCAATGTGTTTTTCATGGTATTAGATTTAAGGTTAACAAGATTGGTTGTCGTGAGACAATCAATTTTTTTTATCCTTAGTGGGATTTTTGGAATTTTATATATTTGCAGATAGGAGGGTGTGCAAAAATAGGCGCATCCTCTTTTTTTCAGCGTGTTGTAAAAACAAAAACCCAAATCGGTCATTAGGATTTGGGATAAATCAATAAGGCGGTCAGAATATTGGCCGCCCAAAGTCATTTTTATAACTTAAATTTCGCTTATCCCGAGCGGAAGTAGCGCATCTTCGAAGCGCCCGGTCTGTGTGGGAGCATCTGCCCCCATGCGCCCTCCGCTGGCGCGTCGTGCGGATGGGGTTATGATGTAGTAATGTGCCTCTGGCGCATCGTCGACATGCTGGATAAAAATGATTGCTACCTGAATTCTATAGAGGAAGTTTGTGGATAATTGTGAGTCCGTCGCGAAGAGGTATTATAACCTTTTCCACACGCTCGTCGGCAGCAACAAAATCGTTGAACTCAAGTATTCCCGCTGTCTGAGCGTCGAGTTTCTTTCCGTAGTCGACCACTTTTCCGTCCCACAGCGTGTTGTCGGCAATAATGAATCCGTCGGGGTTCACATAGTCGAACACCAAGTTGTAGTATTCCAGATACTGTCTTTTATTGGCATCCATAAACACGAGGTCGAACTTTCCACCCACCTGAGGTATTATGTCGCGGGCGTCGCCGATGTGCAGGTGGATGTTTTTCCCCTGTTGCGCCTGGCAGAAATGCTCTCTGATGAAATCCTCCAGCTCGTCGTCGATTTCGATTGTGTGCAGCTCTGCCCCCGGCACCAGACCTTCCGCCATCGCCAAGGCGGAATATCCGGTAAACGTGCCGAGTTCGAGAATCCGCTTAGGGCGGATCATTCTTACGAACATCTTCAGCAGTTTTCCCTGTAGGTGTCCGGAACACATCCTCGGTCGCAGATGGTATAGGTGAGTCTCCCGGTCGAGCCGGCTCAGCGTTTCGCCCTCCTTGTCGATGTGGCGCAGGATATATTCTTCAAGTTCTTCGGTCATTATTTCTCTGGGTTTTCGAGGTTTGGCAAGTCGTAATGGTCATAGTTTTCGAGCACGTCAGCCACACGGTTGATCTCAAGGAACGTGGTGCCCTTACCCTCTCCGAATCCACCGCCGAGGTATGCGATTTTGTCGTCGGGCGTAATAATGTTCAGTTCGATGAGGTGTTCCAGCCCGTTGTACAGATATGCGCGCGACGACGTTTCCTTTTTCTGATACATAGGGTACACACCGTAGCTCAGCGCCAACAGTCGCGGCACGTTCGGGCGGTAGCATATAGCGAGCGTAGGCGATATGCCACGGAAAGAAGCAATGTAGCGCGCTGTGCGTCCGGTGTAGCTGTCGGTCACGATAGCCTTCGCCCCGATTTCGTATTGCGCATCGACGGCACCGTGGGCAAGGAAAGTTGTCACATCGGCAGTGTCGCGGCAGAACAGCGTGTGGTTTACCGCGTCTTTCCGGCTTGACAGCGACATCTCCGTCTCCTTTATGATTTTCGACATTGTTGAAATCGCCTCCACGGGATATTTTCCATAAGCAGTCTCACCGCTGAGCATCAGAGCGTCAGTCCTTTGAAACACCGCGTTTGCGATGTCGGACACCTCCGCGCGAGTAGGGCGCGGGTTGCTGATCATAGTGTGGAGCATCTGAGTAGCGACAATAACCGGCTTGTGAGCGTTTACACACTTGCTAATCAGCTGTCGTTGCAGCACCGGGATTCTCTCCGCCGGCACTTCAATTCCGAGGTCGCCACGAGCAATCATGATTCCGTAAGACACCTCGAGAATCTCGTCGATATTGTCGATGCCCTCCTGGTTTTCGATTTTAGATATGATTTTTATCGGGCTGTTGTTAGCGTCGAGAATTTTCTGGATGTCGAGCACGTCCTGTCTTGATCGGACAAACGAGTGAGCGATGAAGTCGACCCCCATCTCGATGGCATATCCGATGTTCTGAATGTCGCGTTGTGTCAGCGACGGCAGTTTGATGCTTGCGCCAGGGATGTTCACGCTCTTTCTCGAACCGAGTTCGCCATCGTTCAATGCTGTGCAACGCAGCGTTTTCCCGTCGATGCTGTCGATTAAGAAGTCGAGTTCGCCATCGTCGATGAGCAGGTGCATGCCCGCTTTGACGTCATTGGCAATGTCGGGGTATGACAGATGTATGTTCTGCTTGTCGCTAAGTTCGTCGGGCGCTCCGGTCACACAGACCTTGTCTCCGGCAGAGAACGACAGGTTTTCGTCGTCGACATTAGTCGTTGTTCTGATTTCCGGACCCTTTGTGTCCATAAGGATTCCTATTCTGTCGCTGACCGCGCGCACGTTGTTGACAATTCTTTGGAAACCTTCGCGTTGAATGTGTGCAGAGTTCATGCGCACCACGTTCAAGCCGTTTTCCGCCAACTGTTTTATAAAGTCCACGTCACAACGACGGTCGGAGACAGTTGCGACAATTTTCGTAAATTTAGTCTTCATCTTGTACTTTTGGGCTTATAAAAATATATCTGTTTTTTTGTAAGACAGTGAATCTCAAGCGTTCATCAGAGCCATAACCGCCAGGCGGTAACTGTTGAGACCGAATCCGGCAATCACACCCCGGCATGCCCCGGCAATCATCGACACGTGGCGGTATTCCTCACGAGCGTGCACGTTTGAGATGTGGACCTCCACCACCGGCGCTTTCACCGCACGGATAGCGTCGCCGATAGCGATTGACGTGTGGGTGTAAGCACCCGCGTTGAGGACAATGCCGTCCACGTCGAACCCCCGGTCGTGGATTTTATCGATAATCGCACCTTCGTGGTTGCTTTGGAAATATTCAAATTCTATGTCGGGGAAATCCGCAGTCAGCGTGTTGAAGAAAGTCTCAAACGAAGAATCGCCATAAATGCTTTTCTCTCTGACTCCCAACAAATTCAAATTTGGTCCGTTGATAATAAGAATTTTCATAATCGCTTAGTCTTGGGGTTATCGAGGTTTTTCCGGCGGAATTGCTTACCTTTGTTGCAGCAGGATTCTCCCGGAACATCTGCAAAATTAATAAAACTATCCGTATTTTTCAACACCGCTATGACAGAATTACCCGACAACACGACATTGGTAGAACTTTTCAACGCCCATTTGTCGTTGGAGAAAGGCTTGTCGGCCAACACGGTGGTATCGTATGACAACGATGTCCAGAAACTGCTGCAGTTTTTGGAAGAGAAAAACGAGAGACTGCCGTCGGTCACCGAGCCGTTGCTCCATGAGTTTCTCTCCGTGCTCCACGACATCGGCATCCATCCCCGGTCGCAGGCACGCATCGTGTCGGGCATCCGGGTGTTTTTCCAGTTTCTGAAAACAAGTGGATACACCGACCACAATCCCGCCACACTGCTTGAGTTGCCCCGTCTCGGGCGTCAGCTGCCCGACATCCTGACCGTAGATGAGATCGACGCCATGGAGGCAGCGTGCGATGATTCGACCTATGAGGGCTGCCGCAACCGCGCCATCATCGAAACCACGTATTGCTGCGGACTTCGCGTGTCGGAACTTGTCGGACTGCAGATGTCGAAGGTGGACATCGACGAAGGGTATGTCACCGTAGACGGAAAAGGTAGCAAACAGCGCATCGTCCCCATCGCCTCATCGGCAGTCGACGCCATCCGCGCCTATCTGCCCCTTCGGTCAAACCTGACGCCCAAACGCGGCAGCGAGGACATCCTTTTCCTTAACCGCCGCGGCGGGCAGCTAACCCGCACAATGATATTCTACATCGTAAAGAAACTCTGCGGCGAGTGCGGCATAAAGAAAAACATCAGTCCGCACACCCTCCGTCATTCCTTTGCCACGCATCTTCTCGAGGGCGGCGCCAATCTGCGCGCCATACAGGAAATGCTCGGACATGAGAGCATCACCACCACCGAAATCTACGTGCATATCGACCGCTCGTTCCTTCGGCAGGAAGTGGCAAACTGCCATCCCCGCAGCAGGAAGAAATAGGAAAAATCATTACCTTTGCAAAAATAAGCAGACACATTATGGCAAAAAGCAAGATATACGTTGTGTACGTTGGGCGTCAGCCAGGACTTTATGAGACATGGGATGAATGTCGAGCCGAGGTAGAAGGCTACCCCGGCGCCCGCTACAAATCGTTTTATTCCAAGGAAGAAGCCGTAATGTCGATGCGAGAGAGCGACGCATCGGCATCGATGGCGTTGCGCCAGATAGCCCGCCACCTTCAGGAGGACACCCCCGAGGTTGTAGCACCCCGCACCAAAAAAGCGTCGCCGTCGGTCTATCCCCCCGATGTGATACTCAACAGTCTTGCTGTAGACGCCGGCTGTATGGGCAATCCAGGGATAATGGAGTATCGCGGCGTTTATGTCCAGACCGGACAGGAAGTATTCAAAGTGGGGCCCTATCACGACGGCACCAACAATATCGGAGAGTTTCTCGCCATTGTCCACGGACTGGCGTTGTTGAAGCAAAAAGGCAGCAACATCCCCATCTACAGCGACAGCAAGATAGCCCAGAAATGGGTGCGCGACGGCAAATGCCGCACCACGCTCGCCCCCACATCCCGCAACGCCGAGCTGCTCGGGCTCGTGGCGCGCGCCGAGAAGTGGCTTGCCACCAACACTTATACGAATCCCATCATCAAGTGGGAAACCAAGCAGTGGGGCGAGATACCAGCCGACTTCGGCAGAAAAGGATAGTCCCACAGAAGAATTTCCGGCAAAAAAGAACCAACGCAGGTGTCTTTTTCCCTTTTTTACGGGAATCCAGACACGCTGCGTTTTATTTTTGCGGAAAAACACAAAAGCAATGAAAAACACAAAAAAGATTGAATTCAAGCCATTGACACCAATTGATGGCAACCGGTCAGAGGCCGTCAACGTGCGCCGCCGCGGAGACTGGATGGAAGTGACCGGCATCCCCGCCGCCGTGTGCCCGAAAACCACCGACGACCGTTTTCTCGGCGCCGACCGTCGCGGCAGCCGCACATACTACTTCATGCAGCGCAACGGAAAAGACGTAATAATGTCAGGCTACAGGCAGGACGGAACGTTTACCGCCGTTCAGCGCACCCTGTTTGCCGACGGCGGCAGCGTGACAGGATTTGCCGTCAGCGGAGAGTTTGTAGTGATGTCCACATCCGCCGGACTCCGCTATCTGCATTTCAACGGATCGGGCTACGACAGCCTCGGCGGTATGGTAGAGATGCCGGAATTTGCGTTCGGCACCATCATGTCGGCAACGATAAGCACCGACATAGCAGGCATCACCCTCAAGGGGTCGTATCCGCAATGGAAAGGCACGTTGTCAGCATCCGACCGCAGTGGCGTGGAGCGCGCGTTCCGGTCAGCCATAAGCGAGTTGCAGACCGTCGCTTCGGCGGGAGGCTGCTGCCTGCAGCCAGTCGTGCTTCGCGTGGCATTGCGCTTGTGGGACGACAGTCTGCTCTGGAGCGGCGCAGCGGCATGCGTAGGCCATGCGTGGCAGCCCGAAACCCTTGCCGATGCAACGCCAGGCACCGTCAGCACCGTAGACGGCACCACCCTCAGTGCAACGATGTGGCAGCCCACGCTGCACCTTGTCTCGTCGGGACTCGGACACTGGCAGCCGTTTGTCAAAGCCGTTGAAATCTATGCCACCGAAGAGGCCGGCGACTTCTCCACAATGCGCTTCCGCTGCGAGCAGAGCCAGACCGGTCAGAAAACCTACCATCTGCGAATGCGGGCAGAGAACGACACCTCCGCACAGCTCCGCCAATCAGCCGAGGCACAGGAAATACGTCTTGTGGCATCTATCACCGACACGAAAGCACTACAGGAAGGCACAGTGGCAGGCAGCAACCTCACAGATATAGGCGGCGGCAAGGTGGCAGTGGCAGTGATCCGCCAATCGACAGCCGTAGCCTGGCAGCCAACACCATCCAGATTCACGGCAAACACTCTCGATACCGTAGGCACCAGCCTGTTTGCCGGCAACCTTGTGCGCCATTTGCCCACCGCACCCCACTTCCTTTCCGTGGTCGACGCCACAACACTCAAAAACGGAGTGGCAAGCACCTATGTCAGTGTCGACATCGCCACCGAAGCCGGAAATGCAACCATCACCCGTTCAGCCCTGTTGGAACAATACAGCCTTCAGACCACCAACCTTGTGTCCTATCCCGACAGCCGAGCCCGCCGGCTGACACTGATTGTCGTGGCAGGCGGACAACGCTACAGCCGAACCATTCCCCTCACGCCGTCGGCCACCGGCAACTATGCCTACGCCACGCGTCCAGGCGGCTTCGCCATCCAGCCCGATACCTCCTCCTCAGTTCCGCCGACCACCGCCCGCTCCGTCGCCCAGCCAACCACACTGCTCCACAGCACCGGCAACCCACTGCAATGGACAGAATGCACTCGCGCCGACAATGCCGGAGTGCATGGCGTGATGCCCACGCTGCGCTACGGCGCGACGTGGATTATCGGCAGATCGCCAGTGTGTCTTCTCAGCGCCGACGGCATCCGCCTGCTGTCGTTTGACACCTCCGGACATTGCACCGCCTCCACCCGAATCTCCCAACGGATTGTAGCCTCGTCGCGTCTTGCCGCCGTCACAGAAAACGGATTGGCATTTATCGACAGCAACGGACAGCTCTGCCGCTATGAAGGCACGCGCGTCACGTCGACCGGCGTCACAGTCCCGTCGGCAGAAGGTATTGTCTATTCCGCCAGCCACGGCGAGTTGCTCGTGTATGGCGGCGGCAAGACAATGGCAGTAGCCCCCGACAACACCTTCACCCACCGCACGTCACGCTACCAAAGCCACGCCTCCGGACTCCTGAGCGACAGCGACAACGTGTATGATCCCGACATAGAAGAGAAAAGCGCGCAAGCCGTCGACCTGCGCACCGACCAGACAGAATTGCCGTTCCGTCTGCGTATGGCACAGTGGCATATAGACGCGTCTGACGCCGACGTAAGGCTCACCGTCTATGCCGAAAACGGCTACAGCTGCCACGGTGAGATGGTGTCAAGCCAGCGGTTGCGCGGCGCCGTCAGAGCCGTTGTCAGACAGCGCGTAGCCATGCCACGCAGCCGCACCGTCAGGTTCGGGCTTCAAGGCACGTTGCCTTCAGGAACAAGAATCGGCAATATAAATATGTCGTAAAACATATTTTGGGGTCGTGAATAAAAAAAATTGCGTGTCGGCGTAAAAAAAATGAAGAAAAATAGTTGAAAAAAAATGAAACAATTTATCTTTGCGTGTATCTAACAAAGAATCATAATTCAATCTGTGTAAAAAACAAGGAAATGAAAAAACACAGCGACAATAACCCAAACCAGGAAACACAGAGACCGCCTCTGTGGGTTGTCATAATTGTGATAGCCAGCATCCTGCCGGTATTGCTTTGGCCGGTGTACATGTCGCGTTATGGTCTTCAACAAGGAGGTCAGACCGCCTTTCTTGCCACCGCCTTTCCGATTTATATAGTGCTGTGCGGATACCTTGCATATAAATGCTATCAGTATAGAAGAGAAGTCACCTACGTGCTTCTCGTGATAATGTGGCTCTCCTACGGCGCCGCAGTTTTCCTATAAAAACCCTAATCTTAATAAAAAATACAAGACTATGATTATTGGAATTCCTAAAGAAATTAAGAACAACGAAAGCCGCGTGTCGATGACCCCGGCAGGTGTTCATGAGTTGGTTAAGCACGGTCATACAGTGTATGTGCAGAAAACGGCAGGCGAAGGCAGCGGATTCAGCGATGCCGACTACGAAGCCGTAGGCGCGGTGATGAGCCCAACGATAGAGGATGTCTACGCCAAGGCGGAGATGATAATCAAAGTAAAGGAACCAATAGAACCTGAGTACAAATTGGTGCGCAAGGGACAGTTGCTGTTCACGTATCTACACTTTGCCAGCAGCGAACCTCTGACCAAAGCGATGGTAGAGAGCGGCGCCGTCTGCCTTGCTTACGAAACCGTCCGTATGTCCGACAACTCGTTGCCGTTGCTGATACCGATGTCGGAGGTGGCAGGACGAATGTCGGTGCAAGAAGGAATGTATTTTCTTGAGCGTCCGCACGGAGGCAAAGGCGTGCTTCTCGGCGGCGTTCCAGGCGTAAAGCCGGCGAAAGTGTTTGTGATAGGAGGAGGCGTTGTCGGCACAGCTGCCGCAATGACCGCCGCCGGCACAGGCGCCGATGTTACAATCTGCGACATCTCGATACGTCGCCTCGCGTATCTTGCGGATGTTATGCCCAAGAACATCAAGACGCTAATGAGCAATGAATACAATATCCGTCAGGAGCTTGCCGACGCCGATCTTGTTATCGGATCAGTGCTTATCCCAGGCGCCAAAGCGCCTAAACTCGTCACCCGCGATATGCTGAAGCTGATGAAGAAAGGCACAGTGCTTGTAGACGTGGCTATCGACCAGGGCGGCTGCTTCGAGACCTCGCATCCTACCACCCATCAGGATCCAGTGTATGAGATTGACGGCATAGTTCACTATGCTGTGGCAAATATCCCGGGAGCCGTGGCACGCACATCAACGTTCGCGCTCACCAACGCCACAATTCCTTATGCTCTGAAACTTGCCGACAAGGGCTGGAAACAGGCATGCAAGGAAAATCACGACCTTCTTGAGGGCTTGAACATTGTTGACGGCAAGGTGGTGTATAAGGGCGTTGCCGACGCATGGGGCTTGCCTTACACACCGGTTGAGGAAGTGTTGTAGAGAAACACATATAGATAAGAAGACAGGCGCGTTTCGGAAATGCGCCTGTCTTTTTTTGAGATGTTGAAGTGGCGTACCTCCGGCACGCTGATGGCGGATGCTGGCAGAGATCCCGGCACGCTGCGCTGCGCTCCGTGTACCGGGTTACTGCAGAGTTTCGTCGCTCCGCGACGATATGTGCAGTTGTTGGTCAATAGCGCATCTTCGAAGCGCGAGAGCAACGACGAGTGTCTGTCCCCATGCGCCCTCCGCTGACGCGTCGTGCGAATGGGGTTACTATTGAGTAATGCGCCGCTGGCGCAAATCTGCTGATGCAAAACGGCTTACTGCGCTCCGCGGTGAAGGGAATGTTGCTATGTCGGCCAGCAAAACTGCCGTATAATCAGCTAAATCTATCAAAAAAAGACACATTTAGCTGAATAAAGCGTAGTTTTCGGGGGAGTGGCGTACCTCCGGCACGCTGATGGCGGATGCTGGCAGAGATCCCGGCACGCTGCGCTGCGCTCCGTGTACCGGGTTACTGCAGAGTTTCGTCGCTCCGCGACGATATGTGCAGTTGTTGGTCAATAGCGCATCTTCGAAGCGCGAGAGCAACGACGAGTGTCTGTCCCCATGCGCCCTCCGCTGACGCGTCGTGCGAATGGGGTTACTATTGAGTAATGCGCCGCTGGCGCAAATCTGCTGATGCAAAACGGCTTACTGCGCTCCGCGGTGAAGGGAATGTTGCTATGTCGGCCAGCAAAACTGCCGTATAATCAGCTAAATCTATCAAAAAAAGACACATTTAGCTGAATAAAGCGTAGTTTTCGGGGGAGTGGCGTTCCTCCGGCACGCTGCGCTCTGCGTACTGGGTTACTGCAGAGTGTCGTCGCTCCGCGACGAAGGGGGATAAAAAAACAGGCGTGGTTTAGAAGCACGCCTGTTCTTATTGATATGGGGTCTGTTTTATTTCACTTCCCAAGTTTCACCAGCCATAATCATGTCGCGCAGCGAACCGAAATGTTTGCGCTCCTCGACATTGTGAGTCTGTTTGTCGACCTCTTCCTCATAGACCGGTGCTTCGACGTCGCGTATAACGCCGATTGCCAAAGGCAACGACTTTCCGTCCATCATAGCAAGCTGCTGATGGAGGAAGTTGGACTGGCAGTGAGCATCGTGAGTAAGCACGTCGTCGATAGTGTATCCGTCCTCACCGATTGTCACCGCCTTCAAAAGGAATCCATCTTGAACCAACCCCTTGTTCATCTCCTTGCCGAAGAGCATTTTCTCGCCGTGGCGCAAGTGGATGGTGTGGTCAGGGCGCAATTCGCGGTCGCTGACAAAGCTGTAGATGCCTTGATTGAAGATTACGCAGTTTTGGAGCATTTCAACAACCGACGCGCCGCGATGGCGTGCGGCTGCAACCAAGACCTCTTGCGACGTTTTCAGTTCAACGTCAAGGCTTCTGCCGAAGAAAGTGCCTCTCGCTCCAAACACGAGTTCAGCCGGGATGAACGGATCCTCCGTAGTGCCGTAAGGCGAAGACTTAGATACGAATCCTCGTTCAGACGTAGGCGAATACTGACCCTTTGTCAAACCGTAGATACGGTTGTTGAGCAGAATCATATTCATGTTTACGTTTCGTCTGACAGCGTGGATGAAGTGGTTTCCGCCGATAGCCAGACCGTCGCCGTCGCCGGAGATTTGCCAAACGGTCATGTCGGGGCGTGCCACTTTGAAACCAGTGGCGATAGCCGCCGCACGTCCGTGGATGGTGTGGAAACCGTAAGTGTTCATATAGTAAGGCAGACGCGAGCTGCAGCCGATACCAGAAATCACGGCAGTTTTTTCAGGAGCAACGCCGAGTTCCGCCATTGCTTTGTGCAGCACGTTCAGGATGGCGTGGTCGCCGCAACCGGGACACCAGCGCACGTATTGGTCGCTCTTGAAATCAGAGGCTTGATATTTCTTTTCTTCCATGATTCTTATTCCTCCATAATTTTAGTTACACCATCGACAAGCTCCTGCACAAGGAACGGTTGTCCCTGCACCTTGTTGATGCGTCTTATCAGAACGTTCGGGAATTTTGCCTGCAGGAAGTCTGCAAACTGTCCGAGGTTGAGTTCGGCAACGACAACGTGTTTGTATCTGGCGAGCACCTCCCCGGTGTTTTTAGGCAGCGGGTTGATGTAGCGGAAATGAGCCATAGCCACTTTTTTGCCGGCAGCCCTCAGATCGTCGACAGCCTCATGGATATGACCGAACGTGCCGCCCCATCCGATGACAAGCGTATCAGCGTCAGCATCGCCGTAAGGCTCTACGTCGGGGATGTCGAAAGCCACGCGGTCTACTTTCTCCTGTCGCAGGAGCACCATTTTCTCGTGGTTTTCCGGGTCGGTAGAGATGGCGCCCGTTTTAGAGTCCTTCTCCAAACCACCGAGGCGGTGAGTCAGACCAGGAGTTCCCGGAATAGCCCAGTAGCGCGCTTTGGTATTCTCGTCGCGGTCGTAAGGATGCCAGTCGGATTTGCCTTCCGGCACGAAACGCGGTTTGATTTCAGGATATTCACCCTCTTCCGGCAGTCTGAACGCCGACGAACCGTTTCCGATGAAAGCGTCGGATAGAAGTACAACCGGAGTCATGTGCTCGATTGCAATTCTTGCGGCTTCGAAAGCCATGTGGAAGCAGTCGACAGGAGAAGCGGCAGCCAAAACCACGATAGGGCATTCACCGTTGCGGCCGTAGATAGCCTGACGAAGGTCGGTCTGTTCGGTTTTTGTAGGCAGACCCGTAGACGGGCCACCACGCTGCACGTCGACGATTACAAGCGGAAGTTCAGCCATCACAGCCAGACCTATACCCTCGCTCTTCAGCGCCAAACCCGGTCCTGACGTAGTAGTCACCGCCAAATCGCCGGCAAAAGCCGCGCCGATAGCAGAGCAGACGCCTGCAATCTCGTCCTCCATCTGGCAAGCCTTCACCCCGAGGTCCTTGCGTTTTGCAAGTTCGTGAAGGATGTCGGTAGCAGGAGTGATAGGGTAGCTTCCGAGATACAATGGTCGTCCCGACTTTTCAGAAGCGTATATAAGTCCCCAAGCAGTGGCCGTGTTTCCGTTTACATCGGTGTATGTTCCAGGACGAGTGTCGCCGGTTTCGATACGGTATGTTGAAACAGAAGCATGGATATTGTGTCCATAGTCGTATCCAGCGTTGAGCACTTTAGCGTTAGCCTCGTAAACAGCAGGCTTTTTTGCGAATTTGTTTTTCAGGAGGTGCAAAGCGGATTCAAGCGGGCGGTCGAACAGCCAGCAAACCAATCCGAGCGCGAAGATGTTGCGGCATCGCAGCATTGACTTCAGGTCGAGACCAGAGTCGGCGAGCGCGTTTTTCACCATCGAAGTCACCGGCACTTCAACGATTTGTGCAGTGTTGTCGATTCCGATTTCGTGGAAAGGCTCGTTGGTTTCGTAGAGCGCTTTTTTGAGGTCCGACTCCTTGAATGAGTCGATGTCGACAATTGCGACACCTCCTTTTTTCAGGAAGCAGGCATGGCGTTTCAGCGCCGCAGGGTTCATAGCCACCAGGACGTCGGCGAGGTCGCCCGGCGTATGCACGCCCTTGCCAATGTGCACTTGAAATCCAGAGACACCGCTCAGAGTGCCTTGCGGAGCGCGGATTTCAGCAGGATAGTCGGGGAAAGTGGAGATTTGGTCGCCCACGCCCGCCGACACGTTAGAGAAAATGTTGCCGGCGAGCTGCATACCGTCGCCAGAGTCGCCCGAAAAGCAGACCACTACATTCTCCAAGGTCTTAACGTTTGTCTTTTCTAACATTTTTATTTAGGTTTGTTTTGCTAACAGCAAATTATGTTGTTTTCACGTCACAAATGTAGTGTTTTTTCCAAACTTAACGCCTCTGCCAATCAAAAAAATACTAAAAAATTGAATATAACATTCAAATCGTTGGGTTTCTTCGTAGCGGAGTCAAAATCCGGCAGACTCAATACTTCGGAAACGGGCCAATCTCTTTAATCACGTCGATGGTTTGGCTGTCGGAAGTGTAGCATCCGACGATGCCAACTCCGCCGTCGACGTTGCTGAATATTTTGACAGGGTCTGCCAATCCGAGGTCAATGAGTCCGCCTTGTATGCCTTTGTTGTCGGTGCGGTTTATTATAGAGCTGACAAGATAGTCGTAGTATGGCTTCGAGATTGCATACAGCCAGAACTTGCGCGCCATCCGTTTTTGCCGCCAAGTGCCTGACGACAGTTGTATAATCTCTCTCACTTCGATGGTGCGCTTTTGCCCGTCGAAACCCTTGTCGGAGAAAGGCAGGCCGTATGGCGAATATGGCTTCCAACCAGGCAACGTAGAATGAATCTGGTTGGCAAGCTGTTGGAATACGTATTCGTGCGTGAAGTTGCGTTCGCCCATCGAGAAGCCTCGGAGGCCATCGGCGTTGTCCCATTGCAGGAAGTAGTAGCTGTCGCCGGGCTTGTCGGTGAACGTCAGATTGTAGTAGACCACGCAGTCGGCGTCGGTGTAGATTTGCATCGGACCTTGTCGGCTTACGGAGATTCCTTCGATGACGACAGGCTCCGGCATCACGTCGGTTGCCGTGACTGTCTTGTCGCGGTAGCGGGTGCTGACGGTGACGCTCTCGCCGGGAATCACTTTCGTGTTGGAGACGTAGAGGTGTCGGTTGGCGTCATACGTCATATGCTCTTTTTCCTCGCCGTTTATGCTTACGGCAATGTCGAGGTCGGTCACGAACGTGCGGCCTTTATGCACGTCGGAGAAGAAGTAGGGCTTTGTGGCTGCCACCTGCACTGTCGAATCCGCGCTGACCAACGAGTTGAGCGTTAGCATGTTCGACAACTCTTCGTTTCTGTATCGGTCGAGGTCCTGCTCCCGATAGCATGAGGCGAGGACAAAGATTAGGAGCGTTGCCAGAATGTATTTTCGGAGATGCATAAGCTTAGAAATAATAAGTGTAAGAAAAAGAAGGAATAATAGGGATGAGACTCAGCGTTTTGAATGTCCGGTGCCAATTCTCTTTATCAGGATTGAAGAACACATCGTTGATGTTATCCTTCTTTATCGTGATGGCGTTCATATGGCAGTAAGCATTGTAAATGCTGATGTTCCACATCCCGGCATGCCCGTTCTTGTGGCGGACGTGTATCGTCATTCCGAGATCGAGTCTATGGTTTGCGGGTAGGCGTACGTTGTTGCGTGACGAGTATAAATCCACGCCTTCCACTTCGTCGTCGTCTCCCCACCCTGGAGGTCCAGGCGACGGTGCGTCGGGAAACATTGTGCCCGGCACGTCGTAGTTGTAGGTCGAGAGGGTCATGCGGTTGCCGGTGGTGAATGTCCATCCGGCGTTGAACTCTATCTTTTCGTTGAGCTTGTAGGATGCGTTGATGTTGATTTTATGGCGGTTGTCGAATTTAGCCGGGAATTTCACTCCCTGGTTGAGGTCGTCGAATTTGCGCCAGTTCCACAGCAAGCCGTAGCCGACCGTTCCCGTGATTTTGCCTACTTCGCGAGTGACGCTCAGGTCCACACCGTAGGACCATCCTTTGCCCGATGTGAGTTTGTCCTCCCATGCGAGGTCGGGATTGAGCACTGAGACGCCCTCGCGGTACTCCAACAGGTTATCCATATCCTTATACCATCCTTCAACAGAGAAGTACATATTCCATGGCAGATTGCCATAAACGCCAATTGAATATAGGTCGCTTTGCAGAGGCTTGAATCTGGCGGAAACAGGTTGCCAAAGGTCGGTTGGCAGGTCGATGTAGTTGGTTGATACTTGCTGTACGTACTGATGGATTCTTGCATACCCGGCCTTGACGCTGAAGTTGTCGCCCAAAGCGACTTTCAGCGACGCGCGCGGTTCAATGTCGGCAAACGTAGTGCCCTGCACTCTGTTGACCACGCCTCTGACGCCTACGCTGAAGGCAACTTTGTCGTTGAAGTTAAGAGTGTTGTCGACGTAGGCTGCAACCTCGTTCGACGTGACGTGGGGGCTGTTGTTGTTCTCGACAGTTTCGATGCCGTCGGTGAGAAAACTGTTTACAAGCCCCTCCGGCAGGTAGTTGTGGTTTGCGTAGTCGACTCCGGCACGCAGCGTGTAGACATTGCTGAAGTCGGCCATATAGCTCACCTTCGCACCGATGTCTGCTATCGAATTTGACGTATGGCTTTTGCTGTATTCGTAGGTTGATGGGTCGCTCGTGTCGGTTTGATATTCCCGTTCTTGCCGATAATTGGAGGAATATTTTGAATAGTAGACCGCGGCACGAAGCATACCGCGATTCAGTCTATAATCGTAGTTGCCAATCACGCCCCAATTTCCCCAAGCCAAACGGTTTGAGTTCTCGTCGAAGAAGTGCGTATCCGATTCTGTCGTAGAGCCGTAGCTTTTGGCATCAAATTCGCGAAGTCCTAATTTAAGACGGTCGTAGCCATAATATCCCACAATCTGGAGCGACATGTCACGATTGATTTTATGGTCGAGCCTCAAGTTCATGTCAGTGAAACTGTATCCAAGTATATGCTTTTTGCCATTCTTTTTGGTGATGGCGTTTACGATGGCAAGCGTAGGTGCCGACAGCAAGTCGATCCACGAGCGGCGCAGGCCGGCTGAAAATGCCGTGCGTCCTTTGATGATAGGCCCTGTCACGTAGACGTTGGCGTTGAGAAGCCCGACCGACACTTTCCCGCCAAACTTGTTGAAGTCAGGCTCGCGCATTGCAATGTCGGTGATTGACGATATCCTGCCGCCATATCTTGCTGGAAACGATGCTTTGTAGAAGTCAACATGGCTCACCGTCTCAACGTTGAAAGAAGAGAAGATGCCTCCGAGGTGGCTAACGTGGTAGAGCGGTAGCCCTTGATACAGAAAGAGATTCTGGTCGTTGTCGCCGCCTCTGACGTATAGCCCAGTGAAGCCCTCCATTCCTTGCGATACGCCTGGAAGAGTCTGTAAAGCCTTGACGATGTCAGGCTCGCCAAACATCACGGGCAGGTTGGCAATCATATTGCTGCTTAGGCTCACTCTGCCCATTTCCGGGGCTTTAAGATTTCGCTCGGCGCCATAGCCTCTCACCACGACCTCCTTCAGCCGGTTTACCGTCTTGAGAGTGTCGCTTTGCGCAGAGGCATTCTGTCCAAGCAAAATGGAGGGAGAAAATGTTACCCCCGCCATTATTAGTAATGTCTTTAAATTCATCGAGAAATCAGTTGGAGTTCTAACCCTTGAAATTCGTGACGGTCAAGAGGACTGCCAGTAAACTTTCCCAAGCAATCATAATACTCGGGATATATATTAATACATCCTCTCAATTTATCTACACTGGAAATTGCGGGTATGGTGAGGCGGTCTTTCTTACCTGGAAAACCTTTGATTATAACGTTGGTGGCATAAATCGGATTTAAGTAGTGTTTCTTTAGAGTTTCCGAGTAAAGGGTGTCATTGCCAACTTGGCGAGAGCTAATCGTAACAGAATTTACCGTGCGGGGTTCTCCATCTACTGTAAATGTCAGATTGTCGCCTGAGTATACACCATCGCGATAATTTGGGGTGTAGTCAGAGGTTAATTCTTCAAATTCTTCATTGCATGACACAAGAATCGCTGTAGCAACAACAATGGAAGAAAAAATAATCTCTTCATAGTTATATGTTTTTTAAATAAAATATTCAAACTAAGATTGCCATAATTTTTGGCAAAGATACTAATTATTTATTTAACGAATTAATTTTGTACTATTATTTTATAAAAGGCTTTCGCTAAACTGCTATATACGAGCATGGTGACGACTTGCCAACCCTCCATTGGCCGCGGTCTGAATAGCCTATACACTTAGACCGTGTCAATGGCATTCTTAGGCGCATAGCGCCGACCACAAGTGGGAACCGCATGCGAAGCCTGCGGCCGCTCTCTATATCCGCAGGCCGTAGTGGCGTACCTCCGGCACGCATATGGTGTTGACCGGTATAATCCCATCACGCTCCGCAGGCTCCGCGTAATGGGTTAGGAGTAAGTCTCGTGCCTCCGGCACGAAAGCCTCGCCTGCCGATGCTGTGGATTCCGCCACCCATGCAGCGAGCAACCGCTATGCGGCTGTCTGCTCTGCCCGCGCTACGCTGCAGGCCAAAGCCAGCAGTTCCGACTTGTTGCCGGCGCTATGCGCCTCATTCACCACGGCAGATTGCCGCGTATTTCCGTGGCGTCCAGGGGTACGCCACACTATTACGCTGCCGATATTCCGCCATCCAGTCGGTGCTTACACGATAGCTGCGGTTAAATCTACATCAGGAATGATTACGTCCGTAAGTTTATCCTGTATCAGAAATCCCATATAGAGCGGGACTGTTAGTACGTCTCCATTGCGCCCTACGTTATATTGGCCAAGTTTGATGGCGTTGTTGACATGATATATCGCTTTGTTCTTTAGAATCGTATTTATGCTTTTTGCCTTGCCGGTTTTTGATTTGACTTCAATGACGACACATTCCCCTTTGAATCTAACCAAAAAATCGAGTTCAAGCCCACTTTCTTTATGAAAATAGTATAGCCGTTGCCCTGACTTGCATAAAAAGTCTGCCATTAGGTTTTCGAATATAGCGCCTTTGTAGCCTAAAAGGTTTCCTTTAAGGATGTCGGCCTGTGTGCCATAGTCCAACATTGCCATAAGAAGACCTATGTCGGTGGTATACAGCTTGAAGCAATCAGTAATGGCGTTGCCGTCCAACGGCAATTCTGTTATTGTCGTGTTGTAGCATCTTTGGGCTATTCCTGCGTCTTCCAGCCATTGGATGCATCCCAAATATTGCGAGGCACGCCCACCCTTTTTGACCACCGAATACTGGAATTTTTTGTTTTCTTTTGCCAGTTGCTTGGGGATAGATTCAAAGCATTCGCGAATATGTGGCTTGTCGGTATCAGCGGCATATTTAACCATATCTTCTTCATATTCAAATATAAGATTGCGTTGCTTATTGTATATGAGTTCGATGTTCTTAGTCTCAATGAAGCAGTTGACCACCTCTGGCAGACCTCCGACAATGATGTATCTATAAAGCAGTTCCATCATCGCGCGATGGATGCCTTCGGCAACGGCCTGTTCGTTGTCAAAACATGTCTTGACGTTGTCAATCACGGAGTCATTGATGCCGTTTGCCCATAAAAATTCTTCAAAATCCAAAGGAAACATCTCGATTACCGTCTCATATCCGACAGGTACGGAATCTTGTCCTCCATCGATGTCTTTCTTTGGTGTTTTGCCGTAACCTTTCACTCCCAACAGCGACCCAGTGGCAATGATATCGAATCGACCATCGATGCAAAACGATTTTAAGGAGGTTCTCGCTTCTTTGCACTCCTGAATCTCGTCAAGGATGATGCATGTTTTCCCATTGATGAAACGTGAACCGGGAATCAAGGCGGACAGGTTGAGGATGATGGTGTCGACATCGATATTGCCGTGAAACGCTGACTTCTTGTCGGGCTCGAGAATGAAGTTTATATAGACAACACTTTCATAATTCTCGGTCGCAAATTTCTGTACAATATATGTCTTTCCACACTGCCGTATGCCCTTTATCACAAGTGGCTTCCTGTCGGCGGCTTCTTTCCACTGGCCTAAATATTTCTCTATCTTTCTTTTAAGCATATCTTCTCCCGTTATTCTTTAATGCGAAATTACACTTTTCCAAGCGAATGTGCAAGGCTTCATTACACTTTTCCAAGCGAATTATGGGTGGTTCGTTACACTTTTCGGAACGAATCGTAGGCAGTTTGCTACACTTTTCCAAGCGAATCGGAGTTATTGGGCAGGTTTGGCGGCAGGTTTTTTGAGCTCGGGATATGAAATTCGGGTGTGGTACATTGTACGCAGTCGAGAAATAAACACCTTTTTCACCACCTCCACATCACGGAAACTCAGCGGCGAGTCTTTCATCAGCCCTTGTGCGATTTGCCCGTCGATAATCTTGTTGACAAGGTTTGAGATTGTCTCGTCGTTGTATTCCTTCAGGCTTCTCGAAGCCGCCTCGGTTGCGTCAGCCATCATGAGCAACGACGTCTCCTTGCTGCGCGGGTTCGGGCCAGGGTATGTGAAAGGCGTCGGGTCGACCGGGTTTCCACCGTTGTTGTTGCAAGCAGTTGTATAGAAATATTTGGCAAGGTTTCTGCCGTGGTGCTCAAGGATGAAATTTCTGATTTCCATAGGCAGTTTTTCCTTTTCAGCACGTTTCAGCCCGTCGGTCACGTGTCGGATAACGATTTTCGCGCTTTGCTCCGGAGTCAGCACCTCGTGAGGGTTCACATCGTGCTGGTTTTCGGTGAAGAAAGCCGGGTTGTCCATTTTACCGATGTCGTGGTACAGCGCTCCGGCACGCGCCAACTGCGAGTTCGCCCCGATTTCGCGTGCCGCCTCCGCCACGAGGTTTGACAATTGCACGGAGTGCTGGAACGTTCCCGGGCATTTTTCCGACAGTTCCTGCAGGAGAGGATTGTTGATGTCGGCCAGCTCAACGAGCGTTACTTTCGACACAAAACCGAACACACGCTCGAACACGAAAATAATCACATATGCAAACGACAGCATCACGGCGTTGATTGCGAAGCATGCAAACGTGTGCGGGTCGATTGCGGTAATGTTTCCCTCCTCGATTATTGTCAAAGCGGCATACATGATTGAGTATGACAGGAACACGCAGATGGCAGTGCGTATCAGCTGCGAGCGTTTTGTGAGTTCCTGCAGAGTGTCGATGGCAACGATGCAAGCCACCGTGTGCATAATGATGAAGTTGCCTTGCGCCGCCCCCTCTTCGATCAGGCTGCAAAGGAGCACCTGCACCATCGACAAGAAGAAGGCAGTGCGCGAGTCGAAGAACGTGACCACAATGACAGGAATCAGCGTGATAGGCATCAGCATCGGGCCGTAGACCACGCGGTGCATCAGCGTGTAGGATGCGATGGTCACGGCAGTCAGCAGCGACAGCACGAAACTCAGTTTCCTCTTGTTTTCGAGAATCGCCTGCCGGCGGTAGATTAAGAAATAGAGGAAAAGGAGGAAGAACAGCATCAGTACCACAATCGTGTTTCCCACGATAGGATAGTGCGACTTTCCAGTCGTCTCGCTTTCAAGGATTTTCTCGCACGCCTCGATGGCCAGCGCGTTTTGCGGCGTCACTTTGGCACCGCGGGCAATTATCAGCTCACCCTTTTCGATAGGCGCCCGAATGCTTGCGCGTGCATATTCGCCCTGCAGGTATTCCTTGTTTCTCTGCGAGTCTTCCGCGTAATTCGGTTTTAGTAGTTCGGCGAGGTTCAGTGTCGACATCGACAGCACACCATGCACCTGCTTGTCGATATATTCATAAGCCGCTTTTGCCGACCTCATTTTTGCGGTCGACAGGGTTTGCGCCCTGTTTTCATTGTCGACCACCTTCAGGCTTGGGAGTTTGTTGCTCTGAATAGAGTCGTAGACTCTGTTGTCGACGATTCCGTCGGCATACACTTGGCGCACGGCATTGCTGATTTCGCTACGCATCAGCATAGGCGTCCGGCTGATTTTCGATTGGATCTCCGCCTCGATGTTCGTGTTGTGTTTGAAAAACGGTATGAAAGAATTGATGATGCTGTCCTTTATCGCCTTTTCCGAAGCCGCGTCGAGTCCAACGACCAGCTGGGCAGGAGCGTAGAGAGCCGGCGCCGTCCAGGGCTTTCCCACTTCGTAAACGAATTTCTTATGGGCGCGTCCGGGCACGAAATATAGGATAACCGCCACGGCAGCGACAAAGAACGCTACGTGAATCCAGAATTTTTTGGCGAAAACTTTTTTCAGTTCTTTCATAGACTCGTTTTTTTATTAACTGGTTCTTACAGCTGATTTCACACCGTTGATTTTCTTTATTTGGCGGCACATCCTCACAACAATGGCAGCGTCTGACACGCGTACCACAAGGTTGCACGTGAACACGCCCTGGTTTGCCTCGATGTTGAGGTTGCGGATGTTGATAGACATATTTATTGAAATCTCATGTATCAGCTCCTGCAGGATGCCCATCCTGTCGATTCCCTCGATGTGGATTGTAGCCATGAATGATGTGACTTGCGGCGACTCCTCCCATTGGGTAGCCACCAGACGGTTTCCGAAACTGCTCTTTAGTCTTGTCGCCGTCTCGCAGTCCATTTTGTGAACCACCACGTTGTTGTCGTCGTCGATGTATCCCACCACGTCGTCGCCCGGAATCGGGTTGCAGCATTGAGCAATCTTGTAGTTATGCACACCGTTCACAGATCGCAGCACGTATACCTTTTTCGTGTCGATTTCTTTCTGATGGGAATGGTCGGCAGCGTGTTGAGCAGAGTCGTCGGCAGGCTTTTTGCCGAAAGGCCACAGTCGGTTCAGCAACCTCAGATTCTGCTTTTTGCACAGCGACTTCACGATGCCCTCGTTGATTTCGATGTGTCCGCATCCGATAGCGAGATACATACCGTCGCGTGTAGTGATGTGGAAATGCGCCATCAGTTTTGATATAAACTGCGCATAGTCTTCCGGCGACACCCCCTCGACCGCTTTTCTCGCCATTTTTTCGCCTTTCTCAATCAGCATCTTCCGTTCCTTTCTTAGCGCCGCCTCCAGTCTTGTTTTCGCTTTGGCAGTGCAAATGAACGACTGCCATTCCGGGACAGGTTTCTGAGTTTTTGACGTCAGCACCTCCACCTGGTCACCGCTTTGCAGTTTGTAAGAGATAGGCACCAGCCTGTGGTTCACCTTACCCGCAATGGCGTGCGAACCGATTTCGGAGTGCAGGTTGTATGCAAGGTCGAGCACCGTAGCGTCTTTAGGCAGCGTCACGAGGTCGCCCTTAGGCGTGAACACGATAATCTCGGTGGCAAACAGGTTCAGTTTTATAGTGTCGAGGAAGTCGACCGCGTTCGGCCCCGGCTCCTTCAGCAGGTCGGTAATCGTTTTCAACCACGTTTCGAGTTCCGACTCCTCGTCGCTTTCACCGATTTTGTATTTCCAGTGGGCTGCAAAACCGCGTTCAGCGATGTCGTCCATCTTTTGGCTTCTGATCTGCACCTCCACCCAGTTTCCGTCGTTGCCCATCACCGTCAGGTGCAACGCACGGTATCCGTTGGCCTTCGGCGTGCTTACCCAGTCGCGGGTTCTGGTAGGGTGCAGCTTGTAAATATCGGTAATTGCAGAGTATATGCTCCAGCAAATAGTCTTCTCGTTGTCGGTTTCGCAGCAGTCAAACACGATTCTCACAGCGTATAAGTCGTAGACCTCCTCAAACGGCACGTGTTTGGTTTCCATTTTGTTCCAGATAGAGAAAGCCGACTTCACGCGGGTTGACAGCGAGTATTTGAGCCCCATAGCGTCAAGTTTATTGCGGATTGGCGCGGCGAAGTTTTCAAACACCATCTGCCTGTCTTTGTCGGTTTTTTTGATTTTCGCGATGATTTCCTTGTATTGTTCAGGGTGCTGGTATTTGAAACTCAGGTCCTCAAGTTCGGTTTTTATGGCAAACAAACCGAGTCGGTGAGCGAGCGGCGCGTAGATGTAGAGCGTTTCGCCAGCAATCTTATACTGCTTGCTCGGCAGCATCGAACCGAGAGTTCGCATATTGTGCAGACGGTCAGCCATTTTGATAAGGATCACGCGTATGTCCTCCGCCATTGTCAGCAGCAGTTTTCTGAAATTCTCCGCCTGAGCCGAAGCCCTGTCGCCGAAAATACCGCCTGAAATCTTTGTCAGCCCGTCGACAATCAGAGCAATCTTTTTGCCGAAGTTCATCTCGATATCCTCTACAGTGTATTCCGTGTCCTCCACCACGTCATGCAGCAGAGCAGCGCATATCGACGTAGATCCGAGACCGATTTCCTGGCTCACGATTTTCGCCACAGCGATAGGGTGTAGGATGTAAGGCTCGCCCGACCGCCGGCGTATGCCCTTGTGCGCCTCCTTGGCGAATGAATATGCGCGCTTTATTATTTCCACCTTTTTGCGGTGGTTGCTGTGCAGGTATCCGTTGAGCACGTCCTGAAAGGCGGCTTCAATGTTCTGGTCCTCCTGTTCCGGAGTCAGATGTAAGGATTTATAGTCAATATTTTCCACGAGCAGTTTTTCAGTTTAGTTTGCCATGTAATACAAAGATATGTAAAATTTCTGATTTTTTCAAATCACCCCTTTTTGCCAGTAATTATTGCCTTTATGTCGTTCAGTTTGTTGAGCGCCGCCATTGGCGTAAGGTTGTTTATGTCGGTGTTCAGGATTTCGTCGCGCACCTGGCTCAGAACAGGGTCGTCGAGTTGGAAGAACGACAGCTGTACACCCTTTCCACTGCCTTCGTCCATTTCCGAGAGGCATTGCGCCGCGGCATCCTTCGAGTTTGCCGATTCAAGTTGGTGAAGCACCTCGTTTGCGCGGGTGACGATTGCCGGCGGCAGTCCGGCGAGTTTCGCCACGTGTATACCGAAGCTGTGCTCGCTGCCTCCCTCCACGAGTTTTCGGAGGAACACAACCTTTCCGTCGATTTCGCGCACCGACACATTGAAGTTTGCGATGCGTTTGAACGTTTTGGCCATCTCGTTGAGTTCGTGATAGTGAGTGGCGAAGAGAGTTTTTGCGTGAAACCGAGGGTTCTCGTGGATATACTCCACAATCGACCACGCTATAGATATTCCGTCGTATGTGCTCGTGCCCCGTCCCAGCTCGTCGAACAGCACAAGACTTCGTTCGCTCAGATTGTTGAGGATTGAAGCCGCCTCGTTCATTTCCACCATAAACGTCGACTCCCCGAGCGAAATGTTGTCGGAAGCGCCGACGCGGGTGAATATTTTGTCGACGATGCCGATTTTCGCGGCGTCGGCAGGCACGAAGCATCCAATCTGTGCCATCAGCACGATGAGAGCCGTTTGTCGCAGCAGCGCCGACTTACCCGCCATGTTGGGACCGGTGATCATCATGATCTGCTGCGACTCGTTTCCGAGAGTCACGTTGTTGGCGATGTATGACTCGCCCGGCGGCAGTTGCTTTTCGATAACAGGGTGTCGTCCCTCGACGATGTCGATGTCGAGCGACTCGTTGACATCCGGTCGGTTGTATCGGTTTTCTATAGAAACCCTTGTAAACGACATCAGGCAGTCGAGCCGGGCAACGAGCGACGCATTCAATTGGATTGCAGGAATGTATGTCGCCACGGCAGCCACCAGGTCGTTGAACAGTCGAGTCTCCAGCGAAAGGATTTTCTCCTCAGCGCCGAGGATTTTCTCCTCATATTCCTTCAGCTCCTGAGTGACGTAGCGTTCGGCGTTGACAAGAGTCTGCTTCCGGATCCATTCCGGCGGCACCTTGTCCTTGTGCGTGTTGCGCACCTCGATGTAGTATCCGAACACGTTGTTGTAAGCCACCTTCAGGCTTGGGATACCCGTCAGCTCGCTCTCACGTTGTTGTATTTTCAGCAGATAGTCCTTTCCTGAATATGAAATCTCGCGTAGCGAGTCGAGTTCGTCGTTGACGCCGGTTCTGATCACGTTGCCCCTGTTGGTAGCGTTTGGCGCGTCGGGGTTCAGTTCCCGTTCAATGCGGTCGCGTATGGAGGCGCATGCATTCAGTTGCTCGCCGAACGACCGCAGCACGGCATTGTCGGCATCTTCGCAATAAGCCTTTATCGGCGCCACCGCGTTGAGCGCATTTTTCATCTGCACCATCTCCCGTGGCGAGATTCTTCCCACCGCCACTTTCGACACCAGCCTCTCCATGTCGCCGACCAGTTCCAGTTGGCGTTGAATCAGTTCTCGTCCCTCGCGGTCTTTGAAGAAATGCTCCACCACGTCGAGCCGGTCGTTGATTTGCTTCACCGACTTCAGCGGAAACAAAGTCCATCGTCGCAGCAGGCGCGCGCCCATAGGGCATACGGTGCGGTCAATCACGTTGAGCAGGCTTTTGCCGTCCTCGCACATTGGTTCCACCAGCTCGAGGTTGCGCACCGTAAAGCGGTCGAGACGCACGAATTTTTCCTCCTCGATGCGAGCGAGCGACGTGATGTGTGAAATCTGAGTGTGCTGAGTCAGGTCGAGGTAGAACAGAATTGCTCCCGAAGCAACAATTGCATTATGCATCTTGTCGACACCGAAACCTTTCAGATTTTTTGTCTCAAACTGCTTCAGCAGCCTGTCGTGAGCAGCCTCGCCGGTCATCATCCAGTCGTCGAGTTCAAACGTCAGATATTTAGCCGTAAACGACTGGTCGAAGCGTTTTTTGCACGACCGCTCCACCAGCACCTCCTTCGGAGAGAAGTTGGCGAGCAGTTTGTCAATATAGTCGATTGTGCCCTCGGCGGTAAGAAACTCACCTGTGCTGATGTCGAGAAACGCCACTCCGCAGGCGTTTTTTCCGAAATGCACCGCACCGAGGAAGTTGTTCTCGCGGTAGTCGAGCATATTTCCGTTGATGGCTACTCCCGGAGTCACCAGTTCGGTGATGCCGCGCTTCACGAGTTTTTTTGTCAGTTTAGGGTCTTCAAGTTGCTCGCAGATTGCAACGCGCTTTCCCGCGCGCACCAGTTTTGGCAGATATGTGTCGAGCGCATGGTGGGGAAACCCGGCAAGTTCGATGTGCTGTCCCGGGCCGTTGGCACGTTTTGTGAGCGTTATGCCCAATATTTCCGAAGCCGTGACGGCATCGGTTGAAAATGTTTCGTAAAAGTCGCCCACACGATACAGCATGATTGCATCGGGATGTTTTTTCTTCATCTCGAAAAACTGCTTCATCAGCGGAGTCTCAACAATTTTTTTTTCTGCCACAACAATAAATTTTAATAACACAAAGTTAATATATTTCTTTTTATCGGCGAAATCACTAACTTTGTATGTATCTATGGACATTGCGAAAACAGACATACGGCTCTCGGTTGTCGTTCCATTCTACAATGCGGAGCGGCATATCGGAGATTGTGTGCATTCGCTGATGCGTCAGTCGCTGTCGGGCGGCATAGAGTTTATTTTTGTCAACGACAGCAGCGCCGATGCTTCCGAGGCGGTGCTGCAGGCGGTGGTTTCGAGCTATCCGCAGCGGCGCGACCAGGTGACGGTGCTTCGCAACGACATCAACCGAGGCAGCGCATATTCACGGCAGCGCGGTGTTGACGCGGCGAGCGGAGAATTCGTAATCCATTGCGACGCAGACGACTGGGTTGATGCCGAGATGTATGGCACGATGCTGCGCGTGGCTGATTCCACAGGCGCCGACGTGGTGTGCACCCCGTATTATTTGGAGAAGGGCAAGGGGCGTTGTGACACGGTGGGTTTCCCTTCGCTCGACTATCCGCAGCTCAACGATATGCCTCTCGACACGCTTCATTGCTCATTGTGGAACAAGATTATACGCCGCAGCGTGATTGTCGACAACGGCATCCGCTTTTTTGAGGGGGTCAACTGTTGGGAAGATTTGGGGCTGTGGTTCAGAGTGGCTGTTGCAACGCGCCGCATAGTGATTTACAACCGTCCGTTCTATCATTATCGTAAAGAAACGACAGACTCGTTGTCGACCGAGCGAATGGACCGTGTGCTTGCCGACCATCTTGCGTTTGTCGACGGGATGGACCGTTGGTTTGCCTCGATGCCGCCGGCGTATGCCGAACGCTATTCGCAATTCATTCTGTTTGCACGGTTTACGGCAAAGATAAAGATGCTCCGAGGCAGCCACCGCGACATTGTGCGTTGGCGGTCGACCTATCCCGAAACCAATGCGCATATCTGGAGTTTCAGCAACATTCCGTATGTCTACCGGCTGTGTTTTCTGCTCGCCGACCGTCTGCCTTTATGGATGGTGAAGGCAGCAATCGCCGTGGCGAGGATTTTCCGCATCTAAAAAATAGCAGTATTGCTTGTTTCTGGCTGATAAAACAAAAATAGCCGACAATCAAAAGATTATCAGCTATTCTGTGTACCCGAGATCGGACTCGAACCGACAAGGTTGTTACACCACTAGAACCTGAAACTAGCGCGTCTACCAATTTCGCCACCCGGGTATCGAGGTTTTAGTGGCGCAAAGTTACGGCAAATTTTCTGAAACGCCAAAACTTTTTTTTGAAAATTCCTCAATGGTCCACGTCGACAAGATTGAAGCGGTTGTCGAATTCCAGCTCCGTTCCGTTGCTCAGTTTCACCTCATAACCCTTTCGGCTGTATTCAATCTTCACAGGCTTCACGCCATGCTTCAGATAGCCGCGGTGTTTCATAAAGTTCATTATCTGCACTGGTATGATGCCGTTTTTCAAACCTTTAGGGCATTTCACCTCGGTCCATTCGCCTCTGCCGTTGAACTCAATCTCGCTTCCGTCGGTAAACTTCACATCGTAGTCGGTGTCGCGGAAACCGCGGTCTTCCTTCACGAGCACCACCTTGTGCGGATTGAAATATTTCTTGACAAACGACTGTGCGCGTAGAGGCAGGTCGTGATAGGCAATGGCTCTGTCTGACGCTGCCGCGCCTGGGGCGCAGATAAGCAGCATCACGATGCTGAGCAGGGTTGTTGTAAGAAGTCTTTTCATCATTCTTCGTTTTTTAAGTTGATATATTTTAGAACGAAGATGAGCGGAAAAGGTTTAATCCGTTAACCTTCTTTTTCACCGAACGCGAGGTCGCCGGCATCTCCGAGTCCAGGCACGATGTATTTGTGCTCGTTGACTTCGTCGTCGATGGCAGCCACCCACAGAGTGGTGTCGGCGGGAAATTTGTCGCGGATAAAGTCGATAGCCTGTTGCGAGGCGATTACCGACACGATATGCACCTTCGAAGGTTTGCCTTTTGTCAGCAGCGCCTCGTAGGCAAGCTCCATCGATGATCCTGTTGCGAGCATAGGGTCGGTGATTATCAGCACCTTGTCGTCGATGCGTGGAGCTGCGATATACTCGATGTGGATGCGGAAATCGTCTTTGCTCACATATTTGCGGTAGGCAGACACGAAAGCGTTCTCAGCGCCGTCGAAATAGTTGTGCACGCCCTGATGCAAAGGCAGTCCGGCGCGCAGGATGGTGGCGATAACCACAGTTTCGTCCACCACATGGCTTTTTGCCGTTCCGAGGCAAGTTTTGGTGTCGATGGTTTTGAATTCGAGTGTCTTTGAAATCTCATAGGCTGCAATTTCCCCAATACGCTCAATGTTGCGGCGGAAACGCAACATGTCTTTCTGGATTTTCTCGTCGCGCAGTTCGCGCATAAAAACGTTGACAAGCGAACGCTCGTCGGCAAAATTAATGATTTTCATATTCTGAAGATTGTGTTAATATATTTTCAATTGTTTTTCGGTCGAGTTGCAGTTGCTGGCGCAGGTCGTCGAGTCCGTTCATGCGTCGCTCGTCGCGCACACGGTCAACAAATTCAAGATTCACCGTTTTGCCGTATATCTCGTTGTCGAAGTTGAAGATGTTCACCTCAATGGTGCGTTGCGTTGCATGGTCGACTGTCGGAGTGCCGATGTTGAGCATACCACCGAATGTCGCTCCGTCGACCGATACTTTAACGGCATATACGCCGTCGGGCGGCACGAGCAGAGGCATGCCGTCAAGGTCGATGTTGGCGGTGGGGAAGCCGATAAGGCGGCCGTTGCGCTTGCCGTCCACAACCTTGCCGGCAATGCAGTAGCGGTGTCCGAGCATCGAGGCGGCGCCTTTCACGTCGCCCTCAGCCAGCCGTCGGCGTATGGCAGACGAGCTGATGTGGCCGTCGCCGCTGAGTTCGGGAGTGGTTATCACGTCGATGCCAATCGCCTCGCCGTAGCGTTGATAGTCGGCAAAAGTCTCGTCCGACCGCCGTCCGAAGCGGTGGTCGTAGCCCACGGCGAGCAGCCTCACGTTGTAGCGGGAGTGCAGCAACGTCATAAACTCGCGTGCCGTCATCGCCGCCAATTCATGAGTGAATGAGAGGAAGAAAGTGTAGTCGACGCCCGTCTGCGCCAGCAGCGAAGCCTTCTTTTCCGGGCTTGTGAGCAGCCGCAGACCGCAGTCGGGGTGAAACAGCAGCTGTGGATGGTTGGGGAAGGTGAACACGGCGGTTTTCAATCCTCGTGCCGACGCAGCTTGGCGCAGATTGTCGACAACAAGGCGGTGACCGCGGTGCACGCCGTCAAACATCCCTATCGTTGCCGCTAACGGCGGCATGTTGTCGGGGACTTGCTTGTTGAAAAAAGTATCCATTACTCCCCGAACGCTTCTATGAATTCCGTACCTTCAGCCACAAGCCACGTCTTGAATCCCAGTTCCGCTGCCGCGTCGAGATTGGTCTGCGAGTCGTCGAAGAACAGCGTTTCTTCCGGGCGGATGTCGAATTTGCGCACCACGGCCTCGAAGATGCGGCGGTCGGGTTTTGCCACGCCCTCCTCAAAACTTGTGCAGATGCCGTCGAAATAGTCTTCGCGGTGTTTGCCGTCTTTCTCAAACTCGCGGCGGATGCCCTGGTTGTACATTATGGCGTTGGTGTTTGACAGCACATATATCTTATAATGGTTGCGCAGCGACTCGAGCGCATGGAGACGCGCCACTGGGATGCCCACAAGAAAGGCGTCAAACGCCGTGTCGATTTCCTCGTCGGAGAGTGTGCAGGCAGACTTGCCGCGCACATAGTCGCGAAACTCAGCCGGTGTGATTTTTCCCTCTTCAAGTTGAAGAAATGCGCCCTGCTGGCAGTAGACGCCCAGCATCTCGCCGATGCCGCTCACTTCCAGTTGCTCCAAGGCTTTAATACAATTTTCGCGGCGGATGTCCATAATGACGCCGCCCAAGTCAAACAAGAGATTTTTCACCCCTTCCAATTTCGGCTTTTTCATAGAAATTTTTTGCAAAGTTAGTGCAAGCCGAGAGAAAAAGCAAAATCAAGCTTGCTTGAAATTTTGATTTTTCCGAGGCGCAGCCGGTTTTATCCAAAAACAAGATTGTGTCTCAGCGGCACCGCGTTGCGGTGCATGCTGCGTTGGTTGCTCTGCCCCGGACGCAGTCCGGGGTTAACTGAAAGCGTGTCCGCGCTGCGGACATCCCCTCGCTCTCCGGGTGCAGAGAGAGACTCCTTTGGCGTAGTAGCATCTCCGAAGCGTATGGGCAGGGTGACGACCGGTGACCTCATGCGTCATCGCTGCGCTCCTACGAATGGGGTTGCTATGAAGTATCGTGTCTGCGCTGCGATACAGGATGTTGAAAATAGATAATTGTGAGTTAAAAAGATATAAAAATGTTGCAGTATTGATTTTAATGAGTACTTTTACAAAAAATAAGGAAAAAAAGACTACGGCCTAACTTTTTTATAATAGAAGAACTTAACTAAAACTTATAAATCAAACTAAAACCTAACTTTATGAAAAAAATTAAACACATTCTTGTGTGCGGACTCGCTGTTGTTGCGTCTGCCGTAGCCGTTCAGGCACAAACTCTTACGCAGGACTGGAAAATGACGACGGGTCTGCCTTCAGCCGCCGAAGCTAGAGATGGTATTGGAGGAAAAGGAAAAATCTGGACCAATGACAAGAGTTCTGCAAAATTGACCTATTGGGATGAGTCTGGGGTACATTCGCTTTCAGTTGGAGCGGGAGGGACGGCCATAACAATGGATGATGCTGGGAATATAATAATTAGCACGAGCATGTATGGCGGAGGATGTACGGCATATAAGATTCTGCCGTATGGAGAGACCTCTGTTAAGGATTTGTCAGTTAAACTTCCGGATGGTGTTACTCCCGTGGGTATGCAATATATGGGACGCGCAAAAGGTGATGTTATGAGCGCTGAAGGTGGTGTGTTCTACATTGGTTCGACAGCAAATGCGGTTAAAGTCTTTGTTGCAGGAGGAGTGCAAGACGTTGCTAAATCAAAAGCGATTACAACAGGAATGCCAGCTGGAGCGGAAACTATTGTTCAGCCAGTTTCATCATCTCTTGATGATGATGAAATATTGTTGAGAAATAGGAGCCAAAAGAATTTCTATTATTGGAATGGTGAGAAATATGTTGCTTATTCTGCTCCGTGGAAGGCGAATTCAACATGCGGTGGAGACGCTTTTAAGTTGAATGGAACGCTTTATACAATTGAGCCAAGTGGAACTGATTATGTTGATGGCTTTGTTATTGTGGATCGTAGCACAAACAAGGTTGTTGCTACGCATGAAGCAGAATTTGCAACTGCGGCAAGAAAGCCTAACGGAAATTCATTGACAGCGGAGAAAGTAGATGAGTATACAATTAATATCTACCAATACGTTCCTGGTCAGATAGCTGCAAAGTACACATTCTCGTTGCCAAAGCCAAAGATGTATATTCTTGGACAAAATGAAGTAGGAGACGCATGGAATCCTACCAGCGGCATCGCGATGACTTGGGAAAGTGGAAATGTTTGGTCTGCAACCGTGACAACAGCTCCTGGACGTGAAAATCTGGGTTTCGTGTCAGTTCTTGCTGAAAACAATGATGAAGGAGGTTGGACGTATGTCAACGGAAACCGTTGGGGCTTGGAAAATGATAAACAAGAAGGCGCTTTGGCAGAGAAACTTACAGTAAGCAAAAACAGCAACTCTATAAATGTGGGTGTCGGAACGTTCTTTATCCGTATGAATTTGGATGACAATACTCTTTACATTGCTCCTACAAAGCTTTATGTGATTGGAACATCCAACAAGGCAGAAGGCCACCACTGGGCATCAGACGACGACAGCTATATGGCGGAGAGCAATCCGGAAACTCCGGGCGTGTTCACGTTCGATCCTATCGACTTGAAGGTGGAAGGCAAGGCTGTAGGCGAAGAGGCTGAGGCAGATTTGGCATATTTCGCTTTTGTTACGGGTATTGACGCAGAATGGGGCCCAGTAAACAACAGCCGTTGGTGTCCGAACAACAAAGATGGTGAATTGACAGACAACACTGATTTCACCGACTTTGGCAAGTATTATGACGGCGCATTCATGATAAAGAACGGCGCTTACAAATTGACAGTCGACCTCAATACCAAGACCGTCAAGGCAGTCTATCTCACATCGTCGGGCGTTGGGCAGGTAGGAGCAGAGGCAGCAGGCGTAATTGCAGCCGACGGACAAATCCGCATTGTCGGCGACGCAGCGACAGTGTCGGTCTACAACACAGCCGGTCAGGCAGTGGCAATCAACTCGGCAGAGCGCACGTTTGCAGTGGCACGTGGCATGTATGTAGTGGTTGTCGATGGCAAAGCAACAAAAGTTGTCGTTAGATAATCAAACCAACTTGATATAGGATTTCGGCGCCGTGGGTAAGTTTATCCACGGCGCCGATTCGTGCTATAAAACGTTAAAAGGGGCACGGCATTGGGGGAAAATTGCTAACTTCGCAAAAATTAGCAAGATTGTGGACGTATTGTTGACTATACTCGGCGTGATGCTGCTTGGCTTGGGGCTTTACCTATGTGTCAGGCCTTATGTGCCGTCGGTGCTTGCCTCCTATGGCGGATTGTGGTTGCTGCAGTGGGGCGGACTGATGGAGGTGCCCACCGTCACACTTTCTTATTGGGGCGTGATGGTTGTGATTGTGGTTACCATCAACTCCATGCAGCAGCCGGCGCTCACCAAAGCCACGCAGGGACTGCCGCAGATGCTGATAACGTCGGTTGCCGGCATGCTTCTCGGGCTGATGATGGGCTACTATGCCTCGATGGTGATAGGCGCGGCTGTAGGCGCGGTTGCCGGCGGAGTGTTTTTCGCCCGTACACCCAAAGGCGCGGCACTGCGTTTCCCGTCGAAGCGTTTTTTGCAGTATGTCTGTGCCAAGGGCTTCCCCACGGTGATAAGCGTGTCGCTTACGGGCATCGCCATAATGGTTGCTGTGGCAGCCTACAATATGTCGCATTAAAGAAATATTTTTAACGAAGATGAGAAAGTTATTAGCGGTTATAATGCTGTTTGCCGGGCTGTGGGTTTGGGCAGGCGCAGTGCCCGAAAAGGGCAGGAAAGACACCAAGTTCCGTCCAATCGACGTGAATATGGACTCGATACGCGTCAATATCCAGAATCCGCGCTCAAACTACTACTACAAGCGGTTGTGGCGCAAGTATCAGAGCAACGACACTAACATGTCGCTCAAGGAATATCGCCATCTGTATCTCGGATACGTGTTTTCGGAGGACTATGATCCCTACCGCCAGTCGGAATTTTCAAAAAAGATACAGCCTCTCTACTATAAGAAGCACCACACTCCGGCGGAGTGCGACACGATAATCAAATATGCGGAGCTCTCGCTCGCCGACGACCCGTTTGACTTGAAGCAGATGGAGTATTACATCTATGTGCTCAAGGAGCGTCAGAAATACACCCGTGCGGCAATCATGCAGTCGCGTCTCAACAATCTTATCAAGGCAATCATGTCGACCGGCACAGGCACTAAGGAGAAGCCGTGGGTGGTGATCAGCCCGGTGCATGAGTATGTGATTACCAACGGCTTGAACTTCAAGGCGGCGGAACATCTGGAGTATGAGGGCGACATTGACTATATCAAGTTTGAGAATCCTAAAAGCGGCGGACCCGAGGGCTTTTGGTTTGATGTGTCAAACATCCTGAGGGTGCGTCAGCAGAAATTCGGCGACGAGTGATGGGCGAGGCGGCAATCAACAGATTCATCAACAGCCGTGTGCTCACGTGGCTCACAGCCGTTGTGGGCATCGTGGCGGCATACGCCATGCTGCTTTTCTTCGGCACGCCCTCCGTGCCGCCGGTCGAAGGCTTGTTTGGCGGCGGACTCGACCACCTGCTGCCGTCGGGCATATTGTCGTGGGCGGTGAATATGGTGGTGGTGTTTGTGGCGGCCGTGATGCTCAACTGGCTTAACAAGACTTACGTGTTTATCCGCGAGCACACGATGATGTTTGTCACCGTGTTTCTCTGCGCCACGCTGTCAAACCCCGTGGTGTCGACGTCGCTCGGCACGCCCACGCTGCTCGCGCTTGCACTTGTGGTGTGCACCTACGTGATGTTTGGCACGTTTCAGCAGCGCGACAGCCAGAGCGTGGCGTTTCTCATCACGATGATTCTTACGGTCTGCGCCATGCAGAGTTTTGTGTTCGCGCTCTACATACCGGTGTTTATCGTGGGATTTTTCCAGATGCGCATCTTCACGCTGCGCACGCTGCTCGCCGTGCTTGTTGGCATCGTGGCGCCCGTGTGGACGGCCACGGCGTTTGGATGGATCGACCCGGCGCAGGTGCGCCTGCCCGACCTGCTTGGCGGCATAGCCACGCTCCGCGGCGGAGTGGACGCCGGGCTGCTGCTCCAGCCGATGTTTATGGTGGCTGTGGGCACGATATTCGGACTCTCCAACGCGTTGACGCTGATATCCTACCGCCAGCAACTGCGTGCCTACAACGGGTTTATCAACGTGATGGCTGTAGCAACGGTGCTGTTTATGGTGGCAGACGTGAGCCATGCTGAAGCGTATGCGGTGGTGGCAAACATGCTTGCGGCGGTGCAGGTGGCGCATTTCTTCACCATCCGCAAGATGCCGAAGCTCTACATCGTGTTTTTCGCACTTATGGCTGTCTGCGTCGCCCTGTCGCCGGCGGTCATCTACAATCTGTTGAACTTATTGCAACTGATATGAGAATAATCGTTGAGGCAAACATCCCGTATATCAGGGGTTTGCTTGAAAAATTCGGTGATGTGGCATATTTGCCGGCATCTGGAATCACAGCCGATGCCGTGCGGCGTGCCGACGCACTTTTTGTGCGCACACGCACCCGCTGCGACGCGTCGCTGCTCGACGGCAGCAGCGTGAAGTTTGTAGCCACAGCCACCATCGGCACCGACCATATCGACCTTCAGTGGTGTCGCGGCGCGGGCATCGACGTGGCCAACGCCCCGGGATGCAACGCCCCAGCCGTGGCGCAGTATGTGCATGCCGTCATAGGCAGCCGCTTCGGAGGCGACGTGCGTGGCTTGACGCTCGGCGTGGTCGGTGTGGGACACGTGGGCGGCATTGTGGCGCGCTGGGGTGAGCGCCTCGGCATGCGCGTGCTGCGGTGCGATCCGCCGCGTCAGCGCCGTGAGGGATGCGATTTTGTCGACCTCGCCACCGTGGCGCGCGAGGCAGACGTGATAACGTTCCACACACCGCTCACCCGCAGTGGCGCCGACGCCACATGGCATATCGCCGACAGCCGTTTCCTTGAAAGTCTCAGCCGCTGCCGTCTGCTCGTCAACAGCGCGCGCGGAGGCATCGTCGACGAGCAGGCGCTGCTCAAAGCCGTCGACGGCGGAGAGATGGCGGTGGCAATCGACTGCTGGGAGAACGAGCCGCGCATAAACCCCGTGCTGCTCGAGCGTGCCTTTGTGGCGACGCCCCACATCGCAGGATATTCGGCAGAAGGCAAGCAGCGCGCCACGGCGATGGCTCTCGAGGCATTTGAACGCCACTATGGCGTGGCGGTCGACGGCAAGCCGCATCCAGCCGCTCCGCTGCTCGGCGCCGACGTAGACAGCGTCGACACGATTATGCGCTCCTACGACCCTCTCGCCGACACCCGGCGTCTGCGCGCCAATCTTGACGCTTTCGAGCGTTTGCGCAATGAATACCATCTCCGCGCCGAGGTGAGATAAGATTTATTTTGCAAAATATAGAATAATTATATATCTTTGCGGAAGATTGGGTGCATCACGTTGCACCACGAGAGATTAGATGATGAAGAAAGTGTCTTTACCGGCTGTCGTTGCCGGGCTTAACAAGGACATAGAGGCACTGCCTTCGATGCCGCGCGTATTGTAACGCCATCGGAGACTCTGCAGTTTTTTTGATTACCTCGGGAGGCATACGCCTTGCCGGGGAATACGTGTTTAAACAAGACAGAATGAGCGAGAACTGGTATGTGGTCCACACTCAGCCACGAGGCGAGAAGATGCTGAAGGCTTTGCTCGACAGAGAGCCGGCGGTTGCCGACACCTATCTGCCGATGCGCCAGCAGTTTGCCATCGTCGGCGGACAGCGCGTGAGCCGTATGGCGCTGACCATGCCAGGACTCGTATTCGTGCGCGGCAACAAGAACCTGCTTGTGGCGCTGCTGCGCGAAAAGAGCGGCGCGTCGCGTCTGATGGTCGACTCGTCGCGCAAGGAGAAAGACGCCATGGTGGTGGCAGACAGCGAGATGACAGCCTTCCGCCTGTTCAACGACAACACCGCCGGGCAACTGATGATGCTCCGCTCCCCATTCTGCAACTTCACATCTGCCGACCGCATACGCATTATGAGCGGCCCGTTTGCCGGCTACGAAGGCTATATCCGCGAAATCGGCGGCGACAACAAACTGATTTTCAAGGTGGGATCGATGGCCATCGCGTTGTCTAACGTGATGCGCTACGACGTGGCGGTGGTTGAAAACCATCACGCCTCGACCGAGACGAGCCTGCAGCTGCGCATTGCCGACAGCCTGCGCGCGCGTCTGGAGGAGGCAGGACACGTCGACGACGCCTGCGACTGTCTGCGTGACATAATGACCGGTGCTGCCGGGATGCCCGCGGCGTTTACCGACGCCGACCGTGCCGAAGCCCGCTCGCTGGCACATTTCTGCGCCTCCGACCACAAACGCATCGACAGCATCGTCGACAACGCTCCGCTGCGCCGCTTCCTTACGCCTACCGCCGAGACAGGCACGCTCATGCATAAAGGCTTCGTTGAACACCGGTTGCCAGCCGCGCTCGGCGACGACCGCTTCACAGCCCATGTGGCGGAACATCCCGACCACAGCACAGCCGCCTGCTGGGGCGAGTTTGCCACGGAGATATGCGCCCTTGCGCCATCGCAGCGCACAGCCCTCATCGACAAGTTGCGACGCTACGGACTGACGGCATTCGCCTCAGCCGTTGAAGGCAGCGGACATACACGTTTCGAAGGCGCGATGCTCACATCCGCCACCCTCGCTCCCGAGGCACTTGCCGCGGAGGGAGCGGCAATCATCAGCGAGATTCTCGCCTCCGTGCGCGCACGCCGTTGGCGCACACTCCTCTACGCCGTCTGTCTGCGATGACGGCAGCGTCCGCACGCGCGGACATTCCAAAAAATGACTTCTACTTTTAATTACACAATTCAATGAAAGCATGTTTTATGGGGTTGGGCTATATCGGCCTGCCCACAGCGATTATTGCCGCCAAGCATGGCGTGCAGGTAACGGGTGTTGACATCAACCCCAAAGTAGTGGAAATGACAAACCAGGGACACCTCCACATCGTGGAGCCGGGCATGGAAGAAATGCTGCAGGACGTGGTGCGCTCAGGCGCTCTCCACGCAAGCACCACCCCCGAGGTGAGCGATGCATACTTCATGGTGGTGCCTACGCCGTTCAAGGGCAACCACGAGCCCGACATCTCATACGTCGAGGCTGCCACACGCGCCGTCATCCCATTCCTTAAGGAAGGCGACCTCTACGTTATCGAGTCGACTTCGCCGGTGGGCACAACCGACAAGATGGCGAAACTCATCTTCGAACTCCGCCCCGAGCTGCGCGGTAAAATCCATATAGCATACTGCCCTGAGCGTGTGCTGCCGGGCAACGTAATCTACGAACTGGTGCACAACGACCGCGTGATCGGCGGTATGGACGAGGCGTCGACCGACAAGGCAATCGCCTTCTACAGCCAATTCGTGCAAGGCACGCTCCACCGCACAAACTGCAAGACGGCAGAGATGTGCAAGCTTACAGAAAACTCCTCGCGCGACGTGCAGATTGCCTTCGCCAACGAGTTGTCGCTCATCTGCGACAAGGCGGGCATCAACGTGTGGGAGCTCATCGCCCTCGCCAACAAGCATCCGCGCGTCAACATCCTGCAGCCGGGATGCGGAGTGGGCGGACACTGCATTGCCGTCGACCCATACTTCATCACAGCCGACTTCCCCGTTGAGAGCCAGCTGATTGCAAAAGCGCGCGAAATCAACAACTACAAGGCATTCTGGTGTGCCGAGAAAGTGGAGAACGCAATGCTCCGCTTCGAACTCGAAAACCACCGCAAGCCAACAGTCGCAATGATGGGACTCGCGTTCAAGCCAAACATCGACGACCTCCGCGAATCGCCGGCGAAATACATCACCACAAAAGTGATGCAAAGCTGCAACAACGCCGACATCCTCGTCGTTGAGCCTAACGTGACGGAGCACAACGTGTTTAAGTTGACGGACTACCGCGAGGCTTACGACCGCGCCGACATCGTAGTCTTCCTCACCGCCCACGACCCATTCAAGACGCTCCCCCGCCGCGACGACAAAATCATCCTCGACTTCTGCGGAATTTATAAGTAGACATGCTTGGTCATTGCCGCTGCAATAGGCGGCAATGACTTATTCAATTTGAAGAAATTGACATAATGAGAAAGGAGAGATTTTAAAAGTAGGAAATATTTAATGCTGCTGCAACATAAGGTGATATCTAAAATTAGAAAATTAGCGACAGGTAATTTGTTGTTATTTTTATTCGCAAATGCTTTGTATTCATTAAGCACGGGCTTGATAAATTTGTTGTCACCATTTATCCTATATACAGGGGTGTATGAGGACTTTATATATGTTTTCCATAATATAATGATGCTGACCTCGATTTTTGCGGTTGGGCTTGTGCCGACGATGCTTCGGTTCTATAAATATGACAAGAAAAAATATACTTGCTATTATTTATTGACCAGTACGGTTGTTTATGCGGTGTTGTTATTGTTGGGCTTATTTGTTGACAATCCTCTTTCTGCTGTCCTAAAGATAACAAGGTCATCGTTGTCGGAAAACTTTATCATTTATTTAAGTGTGGCATTCTCAATTCTATATGTGTTTAATCGAGGGTTGTTGACTGCTCAGAATCGGTATAAAAATATTACTGTTGGAATTGTCATCATATTTGTGATAAGGATAGTGGCTTTATTGCTGATAGCGAGATTGAGGATAACGAATTTTAATTTAATCCTTTTGAGTTTATGCATCTTGCCTTTTTCATATGAATTGGTAGCTTATTTGAAAAGTGTCTTAAAGGTAAGCTGGAGTCCTTTAAAGGATTATGGTGCATTCCTCGTTTTTGGAGTTAAAATATCTATTGTCGGAATTTTGTTTACATCCACTAATCAGATATTCTTGATTCATACCAAAGGAGTTGACGGCTCGTTGGCTGCAGCATTAAGTTTTGCAGGAGGCCTTGTGGGTATTATAAATATATTGAGTACCACGATGAGCAGTTATTTTTTAGGAAAGTTGGATGCCAGAAACGAAGCATCCATTAAAAGTTATCTTGATAAAGTAGGTAGGTTCAGAGGCCATTATTTCTTAGCACTTCTTATTGTATGTTCTTTAATATTTGCAGTCATATTGAATATATATCCAACAAATGCTTCACAAGTAGCGTGGCTTTGTGTTGTAACTTTGTTGCAGACGGGAATAATATTTTACATTGGATTATATAGCTTAATGACGAAAACATTCAACTTGTTGAATCGTCAGCTTCTGATGAACTTGCTGTGCTTTGCTTCAGTGTTTGTTGTAGTATCTTTTGTGCCATTTTCTGCTGAATTTGTTGTACTTGAATACTCGGCAGTGAGTGCGGTTATCATCCTGTTTGAATTAATGGTTGCAAGGATGGTTTTGAGGCATATTGCGAATATGAAGAAAATAGTCGGATTGTAGTTTATGGAGAAGCTTACGATTGAGCAATTTTTCTTTGATATGGTTTTGTGGTTTTCGTTTTTAGCCACAAACTGCCGTTTCCTGACTTCTAATGCGCGATGCAGGGTCGCGTATCGCAAAGACAATAATTATGCTCCATTGTTTTTGTTCCTGCTTGTGTTTTGCACATTCGCCTTTATTGGCGGAGATTATTTTAATTATCAGAGCTTGTATAAAACCAACACAAGCCAGAGCGCAGGGGCTTCAGGGCAACATGTAGAAGCCTTTTATATGTGGTTGGTTAAAGTGCTGCCGACAAATTTCTTTGTATGGAGGTTTGTGGTATGGGGATTGGCTTCAGTTCTGATGGTGGCAACATACAAGAGGTTTGAAGTTCCGGCAAAAATGGCAAGCATAGTGTTTCTGCTCGTTATCTCTGTGGTGTTTGCCTCTTTCCGAAACACACTCGGATTTGTAGCATTGTTCTTTGGCTCTACATTCCTTTTTTCTCAAAAAGGGAACAAATTATTAAATTATATAGTCTTTGCCATATTTTTTGTCTGCTCTCTTTTTCTGCATAGGAGTATGTTTGTTTTTGCCGCATTGTTCTGTGTCGCGCTAATTCCTATAGGAAAGAAAACATATTTGTTGTCAATCGTGTTGTTTCCAGTCTTATATAAATTGATAGACAACTATGCTTATCAACTGCTTGGTTCGTCATTGGCTTCGGAAGATGCAGCAACGCATGGAGTCGGGTATCTTGATTCGGACTTTAGGGTTGATGTTACTTTGATGGGTTATGTGCAACTGCTTATTTGGCGACTCCCAATTTATGTGATTTTGATTTATTCAATAATCAAGATATATTTCAAGCAGCAAGATGTGACATATGCTGTGAAAACATATCTGAATGCAACATATTTTCTTGTTTACATATCTTTGCTGTGGCGAGGTCAAGAAGTCTCGGCTTTTTTGACAAATCGTTTCCATGACTCGGCTATGTTTTTCTGTTCAGTCTTTTTGGCGATGTATATTCCAACGCAGCCTAAACCAAAATTGTTGAAGCGATGTCTGTGGGTTCTGCTTATTGCTAATTTATACAATTTTGCATATCAATTCTATAAACACTTGTTATGAAAATCTTTGAAGTCATTCCACAGTTGAGCTCTGGTGGTGCAGAACGGTTTGTTGTCGATTTGTGCAATGAGTTGTCTGAAAAACACGAAGTGACGCTTGTTGTGCTTCATTCGGTGGAGAAATTTGGCTTTTATCGCGATGAGCTTTCGTCAAAGGTCAAGGTCGTGTCGATGAACAAGCGGATGGGGTTTGACATGTCGTTGATGTGGCGGATGATGTGGATGATAAAAGAGGAGAAACCCGATATTGTGCATACTCACTTGAACGGAGTGGTCTACACTGCACTTTCGGCAGTGATAAATCGCCGTGTTGTGCACTGTCACACAGTGCACAACACGGCAGACAAAGAAGCTGGTTCTTCTTTTGTCTGCCGTGTTGTGCGCCGGATGGCGTTCAAGTATCATCTGTCAATGCCGATAACGATATCCGAGGAATCACAGCGCAGTTTTGAGGATTATTATGGGATAGATGCTCCGTTGATTGACAATGGACGCAATGTGCCTGCGGATTTGGCTTTGTCGGCAAGTGTTGTTGATGAATTTAAGAAATATCGCAGGACAGACAAGACGCGCGTCTTGGTATGCCTTGCTCGAATGTACCCCGTGAAACGGCATACGCTTTTGGCGAAAGTCACGGCACGGCTTTACGCTGAAGGATATGACTTCACGGTGCTTGCGATTGGCAGTACCAGTCAAACAGATATTGTTGAAGAGGTCAAGAGCTTGAAAAGCGAAAATTTCTATATTCTTGGAGAGCGGAAGAATCCGTTGGAATATTTAAAAGTGGCTGACGCATACGCATTGTGTTCATCGTATGAGGGATTGCCTATTTCTCTCATTGAGGCACTCGGAGTTGGTGCTGTGCCTGTCTGTACGCCTGTCGGAGGGATTGTGAATTTGGTGCATGACGGAGAAAATGGCATTCTTGCTGCCGGTTTGGAGGAGGGCGATTATTACAATGCAATGAAGCGATTCCTTGATTTGGATGATGAGGCGTTGTGTGCAATGAGTAAAAAGGCAAAAGAAAGTTATGCGCCGTTCAGCATGACGGAATGTGCGCAAAAATATGTGTCGCTTTTTGAAAAATTGCGACAAACATAAAAAGATAAACGAAGAAAATGAAAGAACGAGTGGTTGTTGTCTTTGGAATGGGACCGGCAGGGTTATTCTTGTCGAGGCAATTGAAACGTGATGGAGCGACGGTTGTTGCCAAGGCAAAAGTGACGATATAGGACGGTATTCGAATGCTATAAGTCTATTTTATGAGGCGGAGAGCAAGCCTGATGTTGCAAAAGCGGTTGATTGCATCACAACTCGGTTTGAAGGTCCGTACACGCCTATCAATGGCAACAGTCCTGTAATTGTTGATTGGGACAATGCCCGTCCGGCGGGATATATTGAACGGATTGACGGCAAGGTGTATCGTTCCACACAGGTTTGCAACCGCTGCTATGGTGAATATATAAAGTTGTTTGAAGTTGTGGCAATTGATGAATCTGGTGTCAACCAAAAGTTTGTAAAAGAAATTCATCCGAAGAGGTCGAAGTACAGTGAATCGTTTCACACGCTTAACGGATATGACAACATTACGGTGGTTGATGGTGTAAACAAGAGTTTCCGACCGTTTTTCAAACTTTGGACGGGGTTGGAGTATAAGTTGAAGTATAAACGAAAGAAGGAGCAAAATGGGAAGAAAGCAGAATAATCTTCTTATAATAGGCGGTGTGCCATACAATGAGCGTCCGGCGTCGTTTGGTGGGACAACAGTTCTGATGCAAAATTTTCTGGAATATTGCCAGAAAGTAGGCATTCCGTACGATTTCGTTTCAACAAATAGGTATGGAGGAAGAATGTCTGCGATTAGAAACCTAATGCAGATGTTTTGTGGTTTGTTGAGATATGTCTGGCGGTGTGATTGTATAATGTATAATGCCTCATCGTTGACAGGACCATATTTGATTTATCCAATAATATTTATTATTGGCAAATTGTTGGGGAAAAAGTTGGTGTTCAGGAAATTTGCAGGTGGATTTAAAAATCATCTTGAGCAACATTGGCAAGTGCAAAAAATTGTTTTATTCTTATTACGTCATACAAATTTGTCTTTCTTTGAAACAAAGGAATTAGTCGCTTTTTTCAAAAGCAAAGGAGTTGAGTCTGTTTGGTTCCCGAATGTGAGAAATCGTCGAGTTGTGCCAAAAACAGAAAAAGAAATGGCAGAATACAGTCGTAGATTTGTTTTTATGGCGCATGTGAGAAAAACGAAAGGAGTGGGAGAGTTAATAGACTGTTTTAGGCATCTGTCGGATGATTTTCAAGTTGACATATATGGAAGACTGGATGATTTTACAGAAGAAGAGTTGCGAGGGTCGAACTATAGGTATAAAGGACTGCTGAAACCACAAGAGGTAGTTGATGTGCTAAAAAAATACGATGTGCTGTTGCTTCCATCATATATGGAAGGATATCCAGGCATAATAATAGAGGCATATTCTGTAGGAGTCCCTGCTATTGCAACAAACGTAGGAGGTATACCAGAAATTTTAGAAGAAGGAGAGACGGGCTTCATAATAGAGCCAATGCAGGTTTCGGCTTTGGAGAAAGCTATAAAAAACATTGATGAAAAGAATCATTTAGAGATGTCAAAGAATGCGTTGGCTTTTTTTGACAATTTTGATGCGGAGATTGTTAATAAAAGAATTTTAGATCAAATAATGGCATTGTAGGATGAGCCAATATAAAATATATAAACATTGTCCTGTTGCGTTGCAAAATTTTTTGTGTTCATTGAAAGGTTTGCAATTGGAGAAGCAACGCTATGGAGGGGAGTACGAAGAGATATTCGATTCTTTGTTGGATAGCGATAATTGGTCTTCGGAGAAGATTAAATCATATAAAGAAGAGCATCTTTTTAAGATTATAGAATATGCGTTCAGGAATTGCTCCTTTTATAGAAAGCGATATTCATTGTTGGGCTTGTCGCCATCTTCGTTTACGTGTTTGGAGGATTTGAAGAAATTCCCAATTCTTACGAAAGAAGACGTCAGGGAGAATTGGAAAGAAATCATTGCGGATGGTTTCCCGAGCAGAGAGTTGATAGGCTATCATACAAGTGGCAGCACGGGAAAAGCTTTGGATTTTTATTGGACAAAACACGATCTTAGGTTTTATTGGGCAGTAGTCTGGCGGGGACGGCATCGTTTCGGAATAAACAAGGGGGATAGGCACATTAATTTCACAGGTAAAATTGTTGTGCCGTTGGAACAGAAAGAACCGCCATATTGGCGCTATAACAAACCGATGAATCAGTATATGATGAATATGCAACATATAACAGATTCTAAGGTTGAAGATATCGTAGATTTTATTAATCGAGAGAATTGTAAGTTCTTTGTTGGTTATCCGTCGATTATGAACACTCTGGCAATGCTGATTGATGAAAAGGGGCTCGTGGTAGAGAATCCGCCAAAGTATATTTTTTCAAGTGCTGAAAAGATGTATGACAATCAAAGAATGATTATAGAGAAGGTTTTTCCTGGAGTGGAAATCGTAGAGCATTATGGTTTCTCTGAGAATGCGGCAAGTGCGTCAAAATGTCCGGATGGTTTGTATCATGAAGATTTTGAGTTGGGACATTTGGAACTTGAAAATAAAGAAGGTAATACAGGAAGAATGCTTGCAACTGGATTCCAAAATTATGGAATGCCATTTATTCGATATCAAATAGGAGATACAGGAACTTTTGTGGATGACTGCGACTGTGGATTGAATAGTCAGGCGATATCGGATATTGAAGGTAGAAATGGTGACTATGTGCTTACTCCGGAAGGCGCAAAAATTATGAGGTTTGGGTATATATTTAAATGTACCACGACGATTAAAGAATGTCAGGTCGTCCAACGGAAACTTGGCGAGATGATAATTAGGATTGTTCCCCGTATGGATTATAAAAAAGAAACAGAACAGTTGCTGATTTCGGAAGTCAGAGATTGGATTAGCCCTACAATAATTGTGAAATTCGAATATGTGGATTCGATAGAACGGACAAAAGCAGGTAAGTTTAAAGCTGTAGTTTCTGAATTGGACAAGAAATAGAACGATTATATGCTGATACATTGGCATAGGGTAAGCAATTAGTTGTGGAGGCACGGAGTGCCTGTGCTTCCGAAATTGATGTGGAAGTTGCAGTATCAAACAGTGTGGTGGCTGGCATCCCTGCAAGAATCATCAGAAGGAATCTTTCGGATGCCGACTTTAAGGAAATGAACAAGCCGAAGACTCGTGGGGACAATCCGTTCCCGGAAACACCAGGGCTGGTGAAATAAGACGACAATGAACATAGGGTTGGTGCTGCGCACGGTGGCTCATCTGAGGCCTGCGCAGGTGCTTTTTCAAGTGTTGAGACGGGTGCATAAAGCTCGGTTCAAGGCATTGGCATGCCCTTCTGTGGAGGTCAAGCCGATGGCTGTGGAGCCGGCAGCGAAGTGGCAAAGCTATGACGGTAGGCGATTTGCGTTTCTCAACATTGAGGATGAGTTCCGCGGGTGGAACAACACTGCGCACGGGATGCTGTGGGCATACAACCAAAATTATATGGATTGGCTTTGCCAGCCGGGAATGACGGCTGCGGAGGGTGCGCGCTGGATTGACCGTTTCATCGCCGACATACCGACAAACCGCGTGGGGCTCGACCCGTATCCTATTGCGCTGCGCGCCATCAATTGGGTTAAGTTCTTCAGTCGTTTTCCGATGGAATCGACAGCGGAGCGCAGGGATTCTCTCTATTCGCAGTTGCGGTTGCTGGAGCGCAAGTTGGAATATCATCTGCTTGGCAACCATCTGCTGGAGGACGCATACGCGCTTTATATTGGCAGTGCGTATCTTAAAGACAGCCGTATGCACGGAAGGGCGAGCCGGCTGCTTCGCCGGCAGTTGAGGGAGCAGGTGCTTTCCGACGGAGCGCACTATGAGCAGTCGCCGATGTATCACTGCATATTGCTTGACCGCCTGCTCGACTGCATAAACGCAGGCGAGGGGGCGTTTGTCTGCTCTGTCTTGAAGCCTGCGGCTGATCGTATGCTTGGGCATTTGGAAAGCATTGTGTATGCCGACGGCACTATTCCGCTGCTCAACGATTCCGCAGAGGGAATCGCTCCGGAGCCTGCAGCGATTTTTGCTTATGCCCGCCGTCTCGGCTTGCAATGGACGCCGTTGGCGTTGGGAGAATGCGGTTATCGGAAGTTTGACAACACCGACGTTGAGGCGGTTGTCGACGTGGGCAACATCAAGGCTTCCTATCAGCCCGGCCATACGCATGCCGACTCATTGTCGTTTGAACTGAGGCTTGGCGGAAAACCGTTTGTCGTTGACACCGGCATTTCGACCTACGACAAGACGCCGCGGCGGCAGCTGGAACGTTCGACGGCGGCACACAACACTGTCGTGTTGGCAGGCAAATCGTCGAGCGAGGTGTGGGGAGGATTTCGTGTGGGCAGAAGGGCAAAGGTGCGGCTGCTGCGCGATGGAGAGACAGTTGTGGCAGAACATGACGGATTTGGCACGCTGGGCATGCATCGGCGGTCATTCAGTGTTGACAATGACGGCTTTCACATGGCCGACCATATAACAAAGCCCACTCCGGCAACGGCATATCTGCATTTTGCTCCGGGAGTCGAGGTGGTTGAACACACAGCGGAGAAAATTCTCACGACGGCAGGCGTGGTGTCGGTGGTCGGAGCAGACGCTGTTGAGATATCCGACGGCACGGTCAGCCATGAGTACAACCGCTTTGAGGCAGTGAAGATTGCCGCTGTGCATTTCAAAGAGAATTTACAAATCACAATAAGTTTATGAAAATATTGTTTCTGACGGACAATTTTCCGCCAGAGGTTAACGCGCCGGCTTCGCGTACCTACGACCATGTGCGCGAATGGCATAAGGCGGGGCATGAGGTGACGGTGATTACGTGTGCTCCGAATTTCCCGAAAGGGCGAGTGTATGAAGGATATAAAAACAAGCTGTATCAGACGGAGTGGATGGAAGGCATCAAGGTGGTGCGTGTGTGGTCGTATATCGCCGCCAACAAAGGTTTCCTGAAGCGCACGCTTGACTATATCAGTTATTCTGTCACGTCGTTTTTAGCCGGTCTGTTTCAGAAAACAGACATTATTATTGCCACTTCTCCACAATTCTTCACGGCGTTGAGCGGACGCACGTTGGCTTTCTGGAAACGGAAGCCGTGGATAATGGAAGTGCGCGACCTTTGGCCAGAGTCGATAAAGACAGTTGGAGCGATGAGCGACAATGTGTTTATACGCTATTTTGAGTGGGAGGAAATGCGATGCTACCGTTCCGCCCGTAAAATAGTTGTTGTGACAGACTCGTTTAAACGCACGTTGACGGCTCGTGGAGTGCCGGCAGAAAAAATAGAAGTGGTGAAAAATGGAGCCAACCGTGAATTGTTTAAACCAATGCCGAAAGACGAGGCTTTGGCGGAACGTCTTGGCTTGAAAGGCAAGCGTGTGATTGGATATATCGGAACGCATGGCTTGGCGCATAAGTTGGATTTTATTTTGCAATGTGCAAAGAATATGCAGGGTAAGAATGACTATCATTTCTTGTTTATTGGTGCTGGCGCGGAAAAGGAACGGTTGCTGAAGATGAGGGATACGGAGCATATAGATAATGTAACAATGCTTGACCCTGTCCCGAAAACAGAAGTTTGGCGCTACATCTCGATACTTGACCTGTGTTTGATAAATCTGAAGAAATCGCCGTTGTTCACCACGGTGATTCCCTCTAAAATATTTGAGAATGCAGGGATGGAGATTCCTATCATAATGGGAGTTGAGGGCGAGGCTAAAGATATAATCGACAGCTATGGGGCTGGGCTTTGTTTTGAGCCGGAGAACGAGGCGGATTTCAACGACAAATTGGACAAGTTGCTCGCTGACGATGTGTTGTATGAGAAATGCAAAGAAGGCTGTAGGGCTTTGTCGAATGACTTTGACCGCAAGGTGCTTGCGGCAAAGATGCTTAAGGTGATAGAGAATACCGCAGAATAGCAGTTCCGGCGACGGGGCTGGAGGGGCGCGCGGCTGACAGGCTGCGCGCCTTTTTTCGGCTAAAGGAGAGGGGATTTTGTGGCGTTTTTTGCTGTTTTGGTTACTTTACTGTGCCATAGCGGTTTACGCTGAAAAATTCCATTTCCCCGAAATTTAAAACGGCGATTTTCGCCATTTCCCCGAAATTCGGAGGGGCGCTTGCCTCCGATTTCCGACAAATTTGCGGTTGTTTTGCCTCCGATTTCCGACAAAAGCATTAAATTTGCATTGTAAAGCAAAGAATGTTGACTATGGAATTTAAACGGGAAATACAGAGTCGGCTGGAAGAATGGCGCCGGTCGTCAAGGCGAAAGCCGTTGGTGCTGCGCGGGGCGCGGCAGGTGGGAAAGACCACGGTTGTCAACCAGTTTGGGCGCACGTTTGACAATTATATTTATCTGAATCTTGAGGATGCGGAGGCGGCGGCATTGTTTGATTTGAATGTGCCGCTTGCCGACTTGATTCCGTTTTTTTTCGCTCATTGCAAGAAGAAGAAAGTTGAGGGCACGACGTTGATATTTATAGATGAGATACAGAATTCGGCGAAGGCAGTGGCGCGGTTGCGTTATTTCTATGAGCAGTTGCCTGAGATTTTTGTTATCGCGGCAGGTTCGTTGCTTGAGAATTTGGTTGATGTAAAGACGTCGTTTCCTGTTGGGCGTGTTCAGTATATGGCATTGCGTCCGTGCTCGTTTCGCGAGTTTCTTGTCGCGGTTGGCGAAGGACAGTTGCTTCCGGCGCTTGCCGACAAGGTGATGTCGCAGGCGTTTCATGAGCGTTTGATGTTGTTGTTCAACCAGTATGTGGTGACCGGCGGAATGCCTGAGGTTGTGCAGGCATTTGCTGAAACGCGCGATTTTGCGTCGTTGGGAGATGTTTATGAAACGTTGCTGCAGGGCTATCGTGACGATTCGGAGAAGTATGCCCGTGGAGGCAAGGTGTCGGAGGTGGTGCGTTTCATCTTGAATGAAGGCTGGTCGAAGGCCGGTCAGATAATCACGTTGGGTAATTTCGGCTCGTCGGCTTATAATTCCCGGGAGGTCGGAGAGGCGTTCCGCTTGCTTGAGAAGGCGATGCTTCTTGAATTGGTTTATCCGACGACGTCGGTCGATGTCCCGGCTATTGGAGAGACCCGCCGTCAGCCTAAGTTGGTGTGGCTTGACACCGGGCTTGTCAATTATGCGGCGCAGGTGCAGGCGGAGGTGTTGCGTTCGCGCGACATAATGGATGCTTGGCGAGGAATGATTGCGGAGCAGGTTGTCGGGCAGGAATTGCTGACGCAGAACGACAAGGTTAGCCAGAAGCGTAATTTCTGGAGCCGTGGCAAGGGAGAGTCGTCGGCTGAGGTGGATTTCATTTGGGTCTGCAATTCAAAGATATATCCGATAGAGGTGAAGGCGGGCCACAATGCGCATTTGCGCTCGTTGCATTCGTTTATGGAGCGCTCGTCAAATGATGTGGCGGTGCGTGTCTGGTCGCAGCCATATTCAGAGGATGAGGTGGTTACTGCGTCGGGGAAGGCGTTCAAGTTGATAAATCTGCCGTTTTATATGGTCGGCGGTTTGGAGTCTATTGTTGTTGGCAAATAGGATGTTTCGGTCGACGAAATGTTGCCAAATATCGTTAATCGCTTTGTGGTATGGCTAATGTGTCGTAACTTTGTAGGCTGAAATATTGTTGTTTTGAAACAAAAAGAGCTTTAAATATGAGGAACTTTAAACTATTATTGGTTTTTGTGGCGGTGTTTGCCACGTTGCAGGCGTCTGCGCTGTCGCGCGACTGCAATCTTACGGTTAAGGTTGTGGCTGCCACCGGGGAGTCGCTCGAGGGACAGCGGGTGATGCTTGTGCAGACAGACTACAGTATGACTTACGGTGCGAGCGAGACGACGCTCGATGCTGCCGGCGAGTGTCGCTTGAAGGTGTATAGCGGAAACCACCGTCTTACGGTGGAGCGTGCGGGCTATGCCGCGTATGCTAAGGATTTTCCGGTGACGGGCGACATGACGTTGAATGTGACGCTCACGGAGGATGTGCGCAATCCGTTTGCTCTCAAGCTGGCTGAGCGCCACGACCCGATGACGGGCAAGAACGACGTGACGCTGCAGTGGAACCGTGAGGATCCGGTGTTTTTCGATGATTTCGAGAGCTATACGGCGTTTGACACGGAGTTTTCGCCGTGGACGGGCATCGACGGCGACCATGCTGCCGCCGCTCCGCTTCAGGGCTCTTATCCCAACCGCGGCACGCTGCAGTATGCGCAGGTGATCAATCCGCTTGTGGTGGAGCCGTCGTGGTGGACCGATTATCCCGTGCTGCGTCCCTATGGCGGCAAGCAGTATGTGGGCTTTGTGCGCACTTATGGCGGTTCTGCCAATGATGATTGGCTGATTTCGCCGGCAGTCACTGTCGGCAAGAACAACATTGTGCGTTTTATGGCTAAGGCCGCCGATGTCTATAAGGAGCGTTTCGAGGTGGGCATCACTACGGTCGAAAACCCTGAGGCGTCTGACTTTACGGTCATCTCGTCGGGCAATTATGAGACTGTGGGCTACGAAGAGTGGGAGGCTAAGGAGTATTCGCTTGCCGACTATGAGGGCGAGACGGTGCGCATAGCCATCCATTATATCGGCGATCCGTCCAACGGCGGTGCGTTTATGCTTATGGTCGACGACTTTTTCGTGGGTCAGGCCGATTATTTCAGCGATGCCGTGGCAACGAAGTCGCTGCGCTGCGCGATGCGTTCGCCTTACAATCCCAACGAGCGTTTCCTTGTGTATAAAAACGGAGAGCAGGTGGGCGAGACCGACGGCTATTCGTTTGCGTTCGACCAGCTTGAGGCTGGCAGCTATACGCTTGGCGTGAAGGCGGTCTATAAGAACGCCGAGAGCGAGCTCGTCGAGCAGTCGTTTGATGTGGGAGCCGGCACGTTCTGCAAGGTCATCGTCGCAGCTTCCGCCAACGACAATGTGGAGGTAGACGGCGTGAAGGTGGAATTTTTCAACGAGTCAGCGTCGACAACCTACAGCGCCGTGATAAGCAAGGGCGCGGTCGAGATTCCGTCGCTGCCGGCAGGCAACTATATCGTGACGGTCGAAGCCGACCGCTATGACAAATGGAGCAAGTCGATGGAAATTGCCGACGGCGCAAAGGTCGACATCGCTCTTGTTGAAACAATCTTCGATCCGTACAACATAACCGTGACGCAGACCGACAGCGAGACCGACGCCGACAAGGTCAATGCCGAAGTGCGCTGGAACCAGGATCTCGGCTTTGAGGACGATTTCGAGGCATACGATGATTTCGCAACGAGCTTCGGCGAATGGAAGTCGGTCGACAACGACCGCCGCGTGGTCTACCCGATTGCGCTCGGCTCGGCGTCAAACATTATCAACTTCCCCGGCGCCTGCACCCCCGACAATCAAGTGGCGGTGGCACCGATGGTGTTCAACCCCTACGCCACCACTCCAGCCATGGCGCCGTCAGACGTAGCGGCGATAGCGCAGTCGGGCGAAAAGGCGGTGATATTCTTCTCGCCTCAGCAGGCCGCCGCCGACAAATGGCTCATCTCTCCGGCGCAGACCGTGATGGACGGCTACGTGTGCCGTATCAGCCTGAAGGCGTATTCGGAAGCCTATCCGGAGACATTCGAGCTTTGCGTTTCCACGACCGACGACAGTGTGATATCGTTCAAGTCGCTCGGCAACATAATGCCTAAAGGCACATGGCAGACCTACGAGGTCGACCTCTCGGCTTATGCCGGACAAACCGTCTATCTGGCGCTCCACTACATTTCCAACGACTGCTTCTTCTCGCTTGCCGACGACTTCTATGTAGGGCCGAAAGAGGCGACCGACGCAAACGTGGGCAACGTGCAGAAATACGACCTCTATCTCGACGGCGCGTATCTGGGATCGACCAGCGCAACGTTCTTCCCAGTGATGGGCATCAGCCGTGGAGAGCACACGTTGGGCATCCAGGCCAGCTACGTTTCCGGCAAGTCTAAACTTGTGGAATTCGCGTTCAACGCCCAGGGCGCGGTAGCCGATGTGGCTGCCGACAGCGTTGAAATCACCGCTTTCAAGGGAGGTGTGCGCATCTTCGGAGCCGACGGTGGTAAAGTGATCGTCAGCGATGCGTCGGGCCGCCAGGTGGCATCTGCATCGCTTGCCGACGGCGCGGAAATCGCACTCCCCGCAGGATTCTACATCGTGAGCGTGGGCAGCCACGTGGAGAAAGTTTTGGTAAGATAGCGTCTGAGGCAGCAGCACGAAAAAATCCACGGCATTGCTGTGGATTTTTTTTGTGATGAATGGTTTGGTGTTGAAAAATTATTTATAAATTTGTAATAACCAAAACATAAAAAAATAACCATATGAGAAAACTCAGAGTCTTTTTTGCCATTGCTCTTGTTGCAGCTCTCCTTCCCCTGAATGCATTTGCACGGTATGAGGAAGGCGACATCGTGCAGGATCCGAAGCATCCCAATATCAAACGCGAGATGATTGGAGAAATGTCGCAGAAATGGCTGGTGCACATCACCGGCAAGCTGCCTGTCACCGCCACGCTCAACGGCCACGACTACGTGGACCTCGGAATCAAGGTCGACGGCAAGCTGATAATGTGGGCGACATGCGACGTCGGCGCCACGAAGCCAGAGCAGGCAGGCACAACCTACGGCTGGGGCGAAGTGGAGCATAAGGCGAATCTGGGAGGCGGCAGTGTGTCGTACGGCCAAAAAGTGTACCGCTCAACCATCCTCGGCAACCCTAAGTATGACGCCGCGCGCAAGCATTGGGGCGGCAAGTGGCGCATGCCTACCGTGCCCGAGCTGTATATGCTTATCCGCAAATGCACGTGGGAACAGGCGGAGATGAACGGTCAGCGCGGCTTCCTGCTGACGAGCCTCAAAAACGGCAATATGCTGTTTCTGCCGTCGCTTGGCAGTGATGACATCTATTGCGATTATTGGTCAACCGACGAGTGCGACATGGAAGACAAGCTGCAGGCGTGCAAGCTGAATGCAGAAGGCGCATCGTCATGGCGTGACAGGGTTGTCATTGGAAGAAGTCTCCGTACTAACCAACTGCCAATCCGTGCGGTGTTTATACCATAAAAATCAATTGAAAAATGAGACACAACAAATTGGTTATAGCGGCCGTGGCGGCATGCATTGTGCTGTCGGCGGCTACGATAGACGCCCAGTCGTGGAAGCGTGGTCTGGGCAAGTTGAAGCAGGGCGTGGAGCAAGTGACGCGTCAAAGCAAGCCCAATACTACGCGCCAGTCGGGCGACGTGCAGGTGCCGGAGTGGCACGAGGAAAGGGCGCAAAAGAGAACGTCAGGTCTGCCGTCTTCGGTCGACACCGTTGTCAACCATCTGCGCTACCGCCTTCGTCCTGACAAAAGATATGCGGAATTTATGGGCGTCGACGACTACCTGTTCCAAGAAACGGAAGTCGTTGAGATTCTCGGTTTCGTGAATTTCAAGGGCGTACGTTGTTCTGTGACGGAAATCAACTCGGAGGCTCTTAAAGGAGAGACCGCCCATACGCTTGTCATCCCGTCGTCGGTCAAGGAAATCGGCCCGTATGCGTTTGCCTATATGAACAATTTGAAGTCGGTGAAGGTCCCGTCGAGCGTGCGCACCATCAAGCGCGGAGCGTTTGCAGGCTGCACCAACCTGAGCTCCATCACCATCGAGCCGGGCGTGACCCTCATCGAGGGAACGGCGTTCGCCGGCACTGCCATCACGTCGATTACGTTGCCAAACACGGTGAAGGACCTGCAGACATACGCCTTTAGCGAATGCAAGAAACTGACAACGGTGAAATTCCCCGTCGGCATAAAGAAAATCAGCGAAAACCTGTTTGAGGGCTGCGAGTCGATCACATCGGTGGTGGTGCCGTCTACGGTTACGGAGATTGGATCCAGCGCATATTCCGGCTGCAAGAGGCTGTCGAGCGTCACGCTGCCCGAAGGACTGCTGAAGATTGGCGACGGCGCGTTTATGCGCACTCCCATCACCAAGCTTGTCATCCCGTCTACGGTTGTGGAAATGGGCACATGGGCGTTCTTCTGTCCGAAACTCACCAGCGTGACCCTGCCTGCTCGGTTCAACGATCCCATGGTGCTTGTCGATATTTTCGACAACTCGGCATCAAAATTGTTCGGCACGTCGCAGGCCACGTTGCTGCAAGGCTTCACGTTTAAGTAAAAAACTGCCATCCAACGGCAAACCAACGGCGTGCAGACCGGTGTTTGCCGCTTCTTTGGCAGTGGACGTGCTTCCAGACCGGGAAGTCGTAGTGTATGAATGGTGAATAAATCGTAAACAATATAAATAATTGTAAATAATTAAGCCGAGAGCGGATTGAGATTCCACAAAACGGCTGAAAATGTTGATTATTCGATATTTTGTTTATATCTTTGTGCCGTTTTAACGGGACGATTATGGGACAATTACACTCCTATACTTTGGAACTGCGGGCTATGCCTGTTGGCACTCAGCAGTTTAACTATGTTGTCGACGACGCATTCTTCCAGCAAAGAGAAGAAGGCGAAATTCGTGGCGGCAATGTCGACGTGAAGTTGGAAGTGGAGCACAAAGGCGATTTTTTCGACCTTACATTCTGGATGGAAGGAAAAATAATCACAGCGTGCGACCGTTGTCTTGACGACCTCGTGCTTGATGTCGACACCGACTATCACGTGGCGCTGAAATATGCCGCCGAGACCAACGCCGACAACGACGAAGTGATAGAAGTGGCTGAGTCGGAGCGCTACTACGACCTGACCGACATCATCTACGACACGATAGCGTTGACAATCCCGATGAAGCATGTGCATGCCGACGGCGAATGCAACGAGGCTATGGTGGCTGAACTGCAAAAGCATAGCAGACAGGCTGAAACTGAAGAAGTGAAAGAAAATAACGATCCTCGGTGGGATGCATTGAGGAAATTAATGGATAACAATAAATAATAAATAAGAAAATGGCACATCCAAAACGAAAACAATCGAAGACAAGAACAGCTAAGAGAAGAACTCACGACAAAGCTGTAGCTCCTACTTTGGTACTCTGCCCGAACTGTGGCGCATGGCACGTATATCACACTGTATGTGGCGAATGCGGATATTACAGAGGAAAAGTGGCAATCGAAAAAGAGGCTGCTCTCTAATCGGGAGTCCGCTGAATCCATTGTGGAAGAAAATTGTCCTAAATGCAATCGTTTAGGACAAATTTGTTTAACGGAGACATCTGAAAAAGATAATGTTAAGAGCTAAAATTACAGGAATAGCCTCATACGTGCCCGACTATGTGCTGACCAACGAGGAGTTGTCGCATATGGTTGACACCAACGATGAGTGGATTACAACCCGTGTGGGAATTAAAGAACGCCGCATTCTGAAAGGCGAAGGGTTGGGATCGTCGTATATGGGAGCAATCGCCGTGGAGCGGCTGCTTGCCAACACCGGAACTGCCAAAGACGAGGTGGAACTGGTGATTTGCGCCACTTCAAACCCAGACTACCGCTTCCCGTCGACTGCGTCGATTATTTCTCACAAAGCAGGGTTGACAAACTGCTATGCCTACGACATCCAGGCGGCTTGCGCCGGTTTTATCGTGGCTTTGCAGGCTGCAAACGCATACATCCGTGGCGGACTCTACAAGAAAGTGATTGTAGTGGCTGCTGAGATGATGTCGAGCATGACCAACTATGACGACCGCTCAACGTGTCCGCTATTTGGCGACGCTGCGGCAGCTGTGATGGTGGAGCCGACAGAAGACCAGACAGTTGGCATAATCGACGGTGTTTACCACGTGGACGGCGAAGGCTTGTCTCACTTGGTGATGAAGGCCGGCGGTTCGGCTTATCCTGCGTCGCACGCTACGGTAGACGCTCACGAACACTTTGTTTATCAGGAAGGTCGCGCGGTTTATAAGCACGCTGTGACCGATATGCTCACTTCGTCGCTCGACGTGATGAAGCGCAACAACCTGACTGTTGACCAAATCGACTGGTTCGTGCCTCATCAGGCAAACTTGCGAATCATCGAGGCTGTCGGTGGTCGTATCGGCGTCCCTACAGACAAGGTGCTTGTCAACATCCAGTATCGCGGCAATACGAGCGCGGCTTCAATTCCTTTGTGTCTCGACGAGAACAAGGACAAGTTGAAGAAGGGCGACAAAATCGTGCTTACGGCATTCGGTGCCGGATTTACTTGGGGCGCGATGTATATTGTCTGGGACTGCTAAGAGAGAAAGAGCAAGACAAAATTTAATAATAAAACCGTGCGGAACGCGGCACAGGATTGATTCCCGTACCGTATTCCGCATTTTTTGTGCAAAGCGAAGAATATGGAGCATAGAGCAGGTTTCGTAAATATTGTGGGCAACCCGAATGTGGGAAAGTCTACGCTGATGAACCAACTGGTGGGCGAGCGTGTGTCGATAATCACACAGAAGGCGCAGACCACACGCCACCGCATCCTCGGCATTGTAAACGCCGACGACTATCAGATTGTGTTTTCCGACACGCCGGGTGTGCTGAAGCCGAAGTATAAACTGCAGGAGAGCATGCTCAACTTCTCTGAGGGCGCGCTGACCGACGCCGACGTGCTGCTCTACGTGACCGACGTGGTGGAGGACGCTACGAAAAACGCCGACTTCATTGCGAAGGTGGCGAAGGAGAAGGTGCCGGTGCTGCTCGTAATCAATAAAATTGACTTGCTTAAAGGCAACGCCGACCTGCTGACGGTGATGGACAAGTGGAAAGCCCTGTTGCCGCAGGCCGAGGTGTTTCCGATGTCGGCAAAGGAGAATTTCAACGTGCAGAGCTTGATGAAGCGCATCGTGGAACTGCTGCCGCCGTCGCCGCCTTATTTTGGCAAGGATGCCCTCACCGACAAGCCTGCGCGCTTCTTCGTTACGGAGATTATCCGCGAAAAGATATTGCTGACCTACGACAAGGAGGTGCCTTACGCAACAGAGGTGATTGTGGAGAAGTATGACGAGGGAAAAACCGACATCCACATCATGGCGGTGGTCTACGTGGAACGCGACAGCCAGAAAGGCATCGTAATCGGACACGGCGGGCAGAAGCTGAAACGTGTGGGAATGGAGTCGAGGCGCGACATCGAGAAATTTTTCGGGAAGAAGGTGTTTCTTGAGATTTTTGTGAAAGTGGAGCCCGACTGGCGCAACCGCGAAAACAAACTGCGCGCATTCGGATATGTTGAATAAAATTTAAAGGAAAGGAAAAGAGATATGGGACGATTAGTAGCAATTGTAGGACGCCCCAATGTGGGTAAATCAACGCTGTTCAACCGCCTTACGCAGTCGCGGACGGCGATTGTCGACGACACTTCGGGCACTACGCGCGACCGCCAGTACGGAAAGGTGGACTGGTGCGGTCAGGAGTTTTCAATTGTCGACACCGGAGGATGGGTGGTAAACTCGGAGGACATCTTCGAGGGCGAAATCAACAAGCAGGTGGCGATAGCCATAGAGGAGGCCGACGAAATCCTGTTTGTGGTCGATGCGATGAACGGCGTGACCGACCTTGACGACAAGGTGGCGGCGATACTCCGTCGCTCCAACAAGCCGGTGATTCTCGTGGCCAACAAGTGTGACTCAAACGAATGGCGCTACAACTCCGCCGAGTTTTATTCGTTCGGACTGGGCGATCCCTTCTGTCTCTCTGCAATCAGCGGATCGGGTACGGGCGACCTCCTCGATGAGATTATGAAGCGTTTCCCGCCGAAAGACGAAATAGACGAGACGGTGGAGCAGCTGCCGCGTTTCGCCATCGTAGGACGTCCGAACGCTGGAAAATCATCGATAATCAACGCGTTTATCGGCGAGGACCGCAACATCGTGACAAACATCGCCGGAACAACGCGCGACAGCATCTACACGCGCTATTCTAAATTCGGATTCGACTTCTATCTTGTCGACACTGCCGGTATCAGAAAGAAAGCGAAGGTCAACGAGGATATAGAGTACTACAGTGTGATCCGCTCCATCCGCTCCATCGAGAACAGCGACGTCTGCATCCTGATGATTGATGCCACTCGCGGCATCGAGGCGCAGGACGTAAACATTTTCTCGCTCATTCAGAAAAACAAGAAGGGGCTCGTTGTCTGTGTCAACAAATGGGACCTTGTGGAGGACAAGAGCACGGCGGCGATAAAGCATTTCGAGGCGGCGATACGCGATCGTTTCGCGCCGTTTGCCGACTTCCCTATCATCTTCACATCCGCGCTCACAAAGCAGCGCATATACAAGGTGCTGGAAACGGCTGTGGAGGTCTACAACAACCGCAAGCGCATCGTGCCCACATCGCAGCTCAACAACTATATGCAGGAGGTGATAGGCGCATATCCGCCACCGGCAAACAAGGGCAAATATGTGAAGATAAAGTATGTCACAATGCTTAAAGACCAGCGCATCCCTACGTTTGTGTTCTTCTGCAACCTGCCGCAGTGGGTGAAGGAGCCTTACCGACGCTATCTGGAAAACAAGATTCGCGAGCAATGGGACTTCACTGGCACTCCGATAAATCTTTATATGCGCGAGAAGTAAACGCGCGCAACAACGCAAAAAAATCCGTCCCGGCAATGCTTCATACATCGCCGGGACGGTTTGTTTATTGACTATTGCAATCCGTTTACTTTACGATTACTTTTGCCACTGTGTCGGCTGCGCGTACAATGTAGAATCCTTTTGCAAGGGCGATTGTTGCTGTGCCGTTTACTGCCTGGTTGGCTACAACCTGACCGGCTGCGTTCACAACCAATACATTGCCTTCTGCATTAACCTCGATGCCGCCTTCAAGAGCGCGTACAGTTGCTGCTGTGCTGACTGTCTCAACGCTGCCGCCTTCCGGCAAGAACTTGATAGGATAAACCTGTACAGTTGATTTGTACAAACCTACTGCGCAGAGAAGATCGTATTTTGTGCCGTTTGTTGCTGACTCAACGCCCCATTTCGACTGATAGTAAACAGTGACTGAGCCTGTTGCGTCCTGCATTGACTTAGTTGTCTTTGTGCCGTCTGTTGTCTCTACATAAGTACCGGAGATGACAACAACCTTGTTTACGTCGTCAGCCTTGATTGTGCCTGCGCCAACAACGGCTGGTGTGAAGCCCTCGTTGCCTGATGCCGGTGCGAAGGTGTCGCCGTTAGGATATGTCATTTCGTAAACGCCGTTGTAGTTCTGGTATTTGCCAACTACACCTGCTGGGATAACGTCGCCTGTGTTGTAGGCTGGAACGTCCTTACCGAAGATATACATAACGTCGCCGGCTGCGTCCTTAACGTAAGTTGCGCCGAAGCCTTCACCCTTGATCTGGGCTGTTACGACTACTGGGAATGTCCATTTGTAAGCTGGGGTGGCGTCTGCCTCGCCTGCCATGATAAACTCGGCGATGCTGCCAACCTCTACTGGGTTTGCGATTTCGTAGTTGGCAACTGCCTCTGCGCTGTTCTCAAGACCTGTCTTGACTGCATAAGCCTTCACTGCGTAGGTGCCTACCTCGCTGAGTGCGATAGGGGCTGTGTATTCTGCAGCGGCTGCGCCGTTGATTGAGTACATGATTTTTGCATCAGCGGTAGATGTTGTCAATGTAATTTCCAACGGGTTGTAGTATTTGCCTTCTGCCAAAGAGAATTTTGGAGTGGCGCATTTGGTCTCTACACCGGCTGTGTAAGTCACTGTCATAGAAACGATGCGGAGTTGCGGCCATTTTTTTTCGGTGTTTTGCTTGTTGACAAGTGAGAGAACAAGGTCTTCGGTGGCAGTGCCTGTCCATGCGCCTGTCTTGGCTGTCTTAGGATCGGCGGTGAAAGTGCCGGTAGAAGCGGAGTAGCCTGTGTTGTCGTCAGCAAAATTGTATGTCTGAGAGGCAAGTTTCATCGCGATGCTGGTCACGGTTGTTCCTTGAGGAACGGCAAGTGTCATTGTGTTGCCGGAATACACACGGACTGCTGTGCCTGAAGTGTAGTACTTTGGAGTGTTTGTGCCTTCGCCCTTGGCAAACGCAACGCTGATACCGCTGTCGCCGATTGGGGTTGATGCGGTTATCTCAAATGCATTGCTCCAGCCTTGCTGTGAGAAATCAATTGTTGCTTCGGCTGCAGATGCGGCGAAAATGCCGGCAGCGAGCATCAAAGAAGAGAGTAAAAGTTTTTTCATACTAAATGATTTTTAAATTAGTGATTTGGAGCAAAGATATGAATTATATTGTGGAATAACAAAATTTTTTTCATTGCATTTTTGTTAAGATTTTTCTGCGCGATTACAAAAGATTGTCAAATTACGCAGAATTTGGCGTTTGGGTGACAAAGTTGCAAGAAAATGTTGCTTTAATTTACTAAAACAGGGCTTTTTGCATCAATAAAAAAGCACGCTCGCCCAAACGTGGGAAGCGTGCTTCGGTGAGTCCTTGACAGGATTTTATTTTTCTGGTTCTGCCTTTTCGGCTGCTGCCGGCTCTACGAGCTTGACGTCAAACACGATGAAGTCGTAAGGTTTGAAGTTTTGTGGAACTTCTGCGCCCAGGTTGACGTAGAATTTGAAGTGGTCGCCAATGTGCATTGCTGTGATGCCTTCGGCAAGCATCGGATGAATCTGTCCGAACTGGCTGGCTGGCATCTGCTGTGGCTCGCCGTTGGTTGATTGAAGCACTGTGCCGTTCTTGTCGGTTACGGTAATCACTACATTGACAATGTCGCTTGCGTTGACCTTGGCGCCGTTGCCGTTCTCAAGCACTTGGTATACAAGACCGTTGCTCATTGACTTGGCTCCGTTTTTCTTCAGCGTGTTGAGGTAGCCTTCTGTCGCTTTCTTGTTTGCCTGTGCTTCCGCGTTGTCGGCGAGTTTGGCCTCTTTTACCTTGCCGATAAGGTTCTGGATGCGCGGACCGATAACGGCCATGTCGGTGTCGATGGAATCTTTGGCGATGGCAACCTTGAATGCCTCAAGCACCTTCTCGCCCGACACGCCATATTCCTTCTCCAGCTGCTGAAGCTGGCTGAACATCTGCAAGCCCATCTGCAGGCCGGCGAGATATGATTTTCCTGCCTTTGTGGTGTCGGCGGCGAGTGCCACCTTCACGCCCTTGAGAAACTCTGCCTTGTCGAGGCGGAGGCTGTCAGGTGTGTACATTTCCTGTTGTGCATATTGTGCGGCGAAATATTCACCAAACGCTGTTGCGAGGCTGTCCTGTTGGGATGCGAGTGCCTGTTTGTCGCTTGAGCCTGTGCCCTTGCAACCGGTAAATGCAAGCATAAGCATTGCTACACCGGCAAAAATAAGTTTTTTCATTTTATTTGTTTTTTTAATTGTTGTTATTTCTTGATTACGCGGAGAAGTTCGACGTCGAAAATCAACGTCATGTTAGGACCGATCACGCCGCCTGCGCCGTTAGAACCGTAGGCAAGGTCTGAAGGGATGTAAAGACGCCATTTGTCGCCTTCGTGCATCAGCTGCAGTGCCTCTACCCAGCCCGGAATCACCTGTGTGACGCCGAACGATGCCGGCACGCCGCGCTCTACGGAGCTGTCAAACACGGTGCCGTCGATGAGTTTGCCTGTGTAGTGCACCTCTACGTTGTCGGAGGCCTTTGGTGAGTCGCCTTTGCCCGACTCAAGCACTTCGTATTGCAGTCCGCTCTCGGTCAACTTGATGCCTTCGCGTTTTGCGTTTTCTGTAAGAAACGCCTCGCCGTTCTTGCGGTTCACCTCGCCCTGCTTGGCTGCCTCTGCCTGCATCTCTGCCTCGAGTTTGGCGAAATATTCGTTGACGATGCGCTTTGCCTCGTCGAAGGTCATTTCTGGTTTGACACCGTCGTAGACGGATGCCACGCCGGCTGCGAAATCCGCCGAATTAAGCGTTTTGATACCGGTGCCCTTAAAGTTGTGTCCCATGCTCATGCCGAGAGCATAACTCAGTTTATCCATATATTGTTTTCTTGTTTAATTGTTCAGACGGCAAAATTAATGCTATTTTGCCGTAGGTGTGTAAATTATTTATCAAAAATTCCTAAACGGCTTTATTTTATGCCTACAAAGGTTGTTTTATCAGTTTTTTTGCTTTGTCAGACAGTACGTATTTTTGTCGGGGATGATTCGGCTGTTCTGGATAAAGCCTGTTGACCCAGCCTCCGCTGATTGCTGGATGCAGGTAATTGTCAAGAACATATCGCCGACTCTTTAGCGAAAGGGATTCCATAATTGCTTTAACTGTCAACTCGTTGTGCCCAATGATATTGACAAGGGCGCGAACTTGTTCACTAACTTGTTCACCAACTTGTTCACCAACTTGTTCACCAACTTGTTTTGTGAATAGAATTACTCTGACAAAATTGTTTTGGCAGATGAATTTTGGTGTTGGTAGTCCGCTCTTGACACACTCATTGATTATAAGTTTGATTCCTCTTCCCCAACTCTCTAAATATTTTCTTATATATAGCACATTTGCTATTAGAGGGTTGGATGGGCAAGAAGCGTATTCGGAATTTGAGTTGTCAATGTCAATCTCGGAGGGGAAGGTGCCGGTATTTTCAATTTCTACTCTATTGTCAAAAACAGCGATGCCCACAGACCCTCCGGGAGAGGAGTATTGTCTATGGCAGAAAGCGTTGATGCAGCATTCCCGTAATGCGTTGATGGGAATTTGTAAATCATCTGACCGCTCAAGTGTGCCAATTTTGCCAGCGAGTGATAGATGTTTGAAAAAGAAAGACATAGCCGCATCTACAAGTTGGAATATATTGCCTGACAATCTTTGGTTGTCAATGAATTCATTTTTGTCGATTCCTCTGAACCTTGCCATTCGCAAGGTGCATTGAGGCAGGCATGACATGTTTTTTGCAAACAAGACAGCTGCTGCATTCTTTATTGATGAATTTTCAAGCAGATTAAGTTTCCGTAACAAAGAAATTGTATCTGAGGTGTCAACGGACTCGGGTATCCGTCCGCTGTTAATTCCAATACGGATTGTCTTGACAATTTCATCTGTCGACAAGTCGTCTATGGACAGGTTGCTGGGTAATGATTCCCATCGATGGCGGATGTCGTCACGTTGAGAAAGTAAGTCATTGTACGCCATCTGCGACATAACACTTGTCACACTGTCAATCCGATGATAAGCTCGGCCTTTGTACATAAAAGGACGTGCATATTGCTGTCCTTTTACTTCAATAGCTATTGCGTATCGATTGGCTTGTTGTGTCCTGACAAACGATGTTGACAGCTCTGGAATAGGCTCGAATTTTAAAAGGACATCAGCGATGTCTCTTCGTGTTTTGTCGCTGATGTCCTGTCCAATAATCTTTCCATTGTCGGTTATGCCAAAAAGTAATGTTCCACCATTGCCATTTAAAAAAGCACATAAAGTTTCCATCCCTCGGTCAAGTTGTCCTGTGGTTTCTTTGAACTCGATGGATTTTCCTTCGCCTTCAGAGGCAAGTCGTTGGATGTCTGTATATGTTAGCATAATCGTAAAAACGGCTTTATTTTATGCCTACAAGCTCCACGTCGAAGACGAGGGTCTCGTTGGGGCCGATAGGGCCTCCGGCTCCTGTGCCGCGCTCTCCATAGCCGAGATTGCCGGGGATATAGAAGCGGTATTTGGCTCCGGGGCTCATAAGCATCAAGCCTTCGCTGAAGCCTGGCACAACGCGCGATACGGGAAATTCCTGCACTTGACCCTGTCCGTCGTCAAACACCGAGCCGTCGATGTGGCGGCCTTCGTATTTTACCATCGCTGTCTGGTCTTTGGTCGGTTTTGCGCCTACGCCTTTCTTAATCACTTTGTAGACCAGTCCGCTGGCTGTCTTTTTCAGCGACTTGTCGGCCTTCATCTCTTTCTCGATGTAGGCTGCGCCGGCTTTGGCGTTCTCTTCGGCTGCCTTGGTGTCGACGGCGTTGTTGCCTGGCATAGGAGAGAAGCGGTTCATGATTTTGTCCAAAGCCTCCTCGGCTGCCTTGGTGTCTACGGGTTTGTCGGCGGTCATCGCCTCTTTGAAATATTTGAGAAGAACGGCTTTGTTCAGCTCAATTTTGAATTGAGCTTTCATTCCTTCAATGGCAGGAAGCATATATTGCGCAGCCATGCCCATTCCGCCAAGACGGCTTTGCAGTTTGTCCTTTTCCGCTCCTGTGGCAGCCTGCGCCTGTTGCGACAGTGCCATACCCATTTTCTGCAGCGAGTCCATTGAGGCTGTGTTGAGGGCGGTTTTCATTCCGTCGATAAATTCGGTCTTGTCGAGAGTGGAGTCTGCCATCTGCACCATTTGCGCGCCGTAGAGCGTGCCAAGATACATGGAGATGGAGTCGCCTGTGGTCTTGACGGCTACGTTTTCGTCGTCGACATCGGCTTTTTTCGAATTGCTGCAGCCTGCCACCAATGTGACGGCGGCGACAACTGCGATAAGTAATAGCTTTTTCATTATTTTGTGTTTCTAAATTTTGTTGCAAAAATAGTCATAAATCGGTTAAGCGCACGTAAAAAGGCGGACAAACTTGCGGTTTGTCCGCCCTGTCATGCCGACAAATGCCAGCTATAGGTATTTGTCGCCGAAATTAGTCTTTACTTCGTTGACGTATTGCTTGATTTTCTGTTCTTCCGACAGTGGACAAATCAGCAGGATGTCGTCGTTGTCGGCCACAACATATCCGTCGAGACCCGACGCCACGATGAGTTTCTCGTTTTTCGCGGCGAAGATGTTGTTCTCGCAGTTGTTGAGCACGGTGCGGCAGTTGTGGATCACGTTGCGGTGCTCCGCTTTTGGCGACTTCTCGTAGTATGCGCCCCACGATCCGAGGTCGCTCCAGCCGATGTCCACACATTCCACATAAACGTCGTTGCTCTTCTCCATCACCGCATAGTCGATGGAGATGTTGGGGCAGGCTGGAAACTCGGAGCCGATAAACTCCGTCTCTTTCGCTGTGCCGAATTTGCCAAGACCGTTGTCAAAGCGCATGGCGATGTCGGGGCAGTGGTCGTGGAAGGCGTCGATGATGGCGTCGGCCGACCACAGGAAGATGCCGGAGTTCCAGAAAAACTCGCCGCTCTGCACAAACACCTTTGCCAACTCTTCGTTGGGCTTTTCGGTGAATGTCTTGACTTTCGTGATGCCGTCTTCAACCTCGTCCTTGCTGATTTGGATGTAGCCGTAGCCCGTTTCCGGACGGTTGGGCTTGATGCCGAGGGTCAGCAGTCCGCGGCGTTGGCGCGACAGGAAGTCGAAACCTTTGACCACGCAGTCGCGGAATGCGTCTTCTTTGAGTATCAGGTGGTCGGATGGGGTGACGAGCATCATCGCGTTGGGATTGATGGCGCGGATGTGGTAGGCTGCCCAGGCGATACACGGTGCCGTGTTGCGGCGGTCGGGCTCAAGAAGTATCTGGTCGTCGGCAAGGTCGGGGAGCTGCTGTTTCACCAGCGGGGCGTAGCGTTCGTTGGTGATGGCGAGGATGTTTCTGACCGGCACGAGTTCTGCAACTCGGTCAAAACTCATTTGCAACAACGATCGGCCTGTGCCGAAAAAGTCTATAAACTGCTTGGGGGCAGAAGATTTGCTGAACGGCCAGAACCGGCTTCCGACTCCGCCGCACATAATCACACAATATCTGTTTTCCATCATTGTATCGATGCGTTATTTATTGTTTTCTTGCGCTAAGGTAAGAATTAATTTGCGACAAACGAAATTATTTTCATAAAACAAGACATAGCCGTCGTTTTGTCGTTGTGGCAAAGCGGCGGCTATGTGGCTTTTTTACAATATCGGTTATTTTTTTGACTTGTCGCGGATTTCAACGCGGCGGATTTTGCCGCTGATGGTTTTCGGCAGTTCGTCGACAAATTCCACCACGCGCGGATACTTGTAGGGGGCGGTGGTGCGCTTCACGTGGTCTTGGATGTCTTTTATCAGCGCCTCGTCAGCCCGGTCTTTGTAGTCTTTCGACAGCACGATGGTGGCTTTGACAACCTGCCCGCGGATTTCGTCGGGTACGCCGGTGATGGCGCATTCAACCACGGCGGGATGGGTCATCAGCGCACTCTCTACCTCAAACGGGCCGATGCGGTAGCCCGACGACTTGATGACATCGTCCTTGCGGCCGATAAACCAGAAATAGCCGTCCTCGTCGCGCCATGCCACGTCGCCGGTGTGGTAGATGCCGTCGTGCCATGCCTCGTGTGTCAGTTCTGGGTCGCGGTAGTACTCCTTGAACAGTCCGAGCGGGCGGCTGTCGCCGGTGCGCACCACGATTTCCCCCTGTTCGCCGTCTTCTGCCCAGCGGCCGTCGGAGGTGAGCAGGTCTATGTCGTAGACCGGCCCTTTCTTGCCCATGGAGCCGGGTTTCGGCTCAAGCCACGGGTAGGTGGCTATGGTGAGTGTGGTTTCGGTCTGACCGAAACCTTCCATCAGTTTGATGCCTGTCAGACGCAGCCATTCGTTGTAGACGCTCGGGTTGAGTGCCTCGCCGGCGATGGTGCAGTATTTCAACGATGAGATGTCAAATTTCGACAAGTCCTCGCGGATAAGGAAGCGGAACACTGTCGGGGGCGCGCAAAACGATGTGATGTGGTGGTCGTGGATCATTTGGAGCACGTCGACGGGCTTGAATTTCTCAAAGTCGTAGACAAACACGTTTGCGCCGGCAATCCACTGCCCGTAGAGTTTGCCCCACACGGCCTTGCCCCAGCCGGTGTCGGCGAGTGTCAGGTGGAGGCTGTCTTCATGAAGGTTGTGCCAATAGGAGCCGGTGATGATGTGTCCGAGTGGGTAGGTGAAGCTGTGGGCAACCATCTTGGGCTCGCCGGTGGTGCCTGAGGTAAAGTACATCAGCGAGATGTCGTCGTTGCTGTTGGCTTCTGCCGGACGCACGAACGGAGCCGCCTCGGCGCAGCCTTTGTTGAAGTCGAGCCAGCCTTCGGGAATGTGCGGACCGGTGGAGATGCGGTACTTCAGCGATGGGCATTTCGGAAGGGCGTCGTCGATGTGTTTAAGCACGATGTCGTCGCCTACGGCAACGATGGCTTTGATGTCGGCCGACTGGCAGCGGTAAACGATGTCTTTTGCCGTCAGCAGATGGGTGGCGGGAATGGTGGTGGCGCCGATTTTGTGGAGCGCGATGATGGAGAACCAGAATTGGTAGCGGCGCTTCAGTATGAGCATCACCATGTCGCCACGGCCAATGCCGAGCGATGTGAAAAACGATGCCGCCTTGTCGCTCTCGCGCTTGATGTCGGCAAACGTGAACTGTATCTTCTCGCCTTGCTCGTTGGTCCAAAGCAGGGCGGGCTTGTCGGGATTGGTGCGTGCCCATTCGTCGACTACGTCGTAGCCGAAGTTGAAATTCTCTGGCACGTTGACCTTGAAGTTCTGCATGAAATCCTCGTAGGAGTCGAACTTCGTTTTGTTAAGAAATTTCTCTAACATATTGTCTTTTACCTTTTTTTCGAAAAATAAATTGTAGAATCAGATGATCACTGCGACAAATTTCAATTCCTTGTCGCCGACGGAGCGCATGCCGTGCGGGCGGCGGGCGTCAAACATGATGGTGTCGCCGGCGTTGAGTGTCATTATTTTGCCGTCGATGTGCAGCTCCATGACGCCTTGCTCGACGTAGTTGAATTCTTGTCCGTCGTGGCTGCTCAGATGCACCTCTGCGGTGGGGTTGGGCTGCACGGTGACCAGAAATGGCTCCATCTTGCGGTTGGAAAATCCGGCGGCAAGCGATTGGTATTTGTACCAGTCGCGGCGTTCCACTGTCTCTCCGCTGCCTTTGCGCGTGATGTAGTAACTGTTCATCTTCGGCTCATCGCCGAAGAGCAGTGCCATGATTTCTACGCCGTAGGCTTCGGCTATGCGTTTTGCCGTGCTTACGGGAATGCCTGTGGTGCCATGCTCGTAGGCGGTGTATTTTTCTTCTTCGATGCCACATGCGGCGCACACGTCGGCAACACTCAGCCCGAGGGCCTCGCGCAGTCCTTTCAGACGGGCGGCGACTTCTTCAATATGTCCCATAATCTTTTTCTGTTTTAAAATCTTCGGGCAAATATAGAGATTAATTGCGCAGGGTGTTGCCGCTTTAGCAATTTTTATACTTAAAAACCTGATAATTACACAGATGATGCGTAAGTGTGCCGCACACTTACGCATCATCTGTGCAATTATCCGAGGGTGTTTATTCCTTGACTTTCTTGTGATAGTCCCTGCCCATCTTGGCGCGTATCGGGTGCATCACTCCTGCGTCGATATAACAGCGCGAACCGGTGAACGGTTCCGTAGACGGCAGCTTGTCATACATGCCGTTTCTTATGCGGTCTGCCCAGATCTGGTCACAGCTGCCGAACGAGGAATGTATCGTGTACAGGTTGCGCACGCCCCAAGACGACAAGAAGTTGCCGAATTCATCGATATATGCTGCCATATACCAGCCCGTGCGGTGTGCCATGGTGGCTCGTTCGGCTGTGACGAGGGCTTGCTCGATGGAGCATGTCTCGTTGGGGGCAAGCGTAGTGGCGTTTTTGGGGTCAATCAGTTCAAAGACGTCGCAAAATCCCATAGGCTCTTTTGCCCATTCCTTGACCTGTGCGTTGTCGGCATATTTTGAGAGTTTTGGTTCATATTCTGAATAGGCAAGGTCGGAATTCCGCTCTAGATACATCAGCGTGCGGTGCACGTAGGCTGCAAGCTCCTGACGCGTGACGATGCCGCTTTGTGGCAGGGTGGCGTCAGTGAGTCCTATGGCGGCGGCTGTGGCGTCTTTGCCGGTCATCTCTTTCACCAGACGTGTCATGATGGAGCGCAGCTGGTCGCGGGTCACCGGTTTGGTGTAGTCGGTGCCGAGCACGTTGTCGTCAATGAGGTTGTCGCAAAGTGCGCGGTTGACACCGTCCTGTGCCCATACGCTCATATTCGCCTCCGACTTGAGGGGGAGGATAAACATCTCGTCGCTCATCAGCGAGGTTTGCAGCAGGCTTTGTTCTTCAATCGTCCTCAGCGTTTCCAGCATGCCTTGTTTGTATTCAGCAAACGATCCGTCAATGCCCATCATCTTCTGGTCGGCAGGAGTGAGATGATGCATATGGTAGTTGTGGGGTATGCCGCAGTAGATGCAGCTCTTCCAATACACGTGTCCGCCGGCGGCGTTGACTCCGATGTAGGCTTGGTCGCTGGCTATGTCCTCATACATGTCATGCACGGAGATATATTCTGCGCCGGTGCCTCCACCGAAGGTGTGCGCTTTGTTGTATTCGCATTTGCCGCATACGCTGCATGAATAATACCACTTGAACGGACGCTTGCATGTCTGGTACTGGCACACGCGGTCGGCTGTCTTGATTTTGGCGGTGAAGGTGTGCTTGGTGCAAGTGAGCACCTTTGTTGCTGAAACTCCGGCTTTCTGCGCGGCATACACGTCGCCGCTGTAGGTGCGGATGGTGTATGATGGCTCGGTTGGGTCGGTGGCAAGCATGCTGAGCACGGCCTTGGCTGCTTGCTCGGGGATGAAGAGTGTGCCTTTGGCGGTGTAAAGCTTTGAGCTTTGTTCTTCATACTGGCGGTACTGGGGAAACACTGGGTTTACAGTGGCTTTGTGGAGATCGCGGATGTATTTGATAATGTCGACCTTCGAACTGAGCCACACTTCTTTGAGGTTTACTATATTGGAATACATGTTGCCAAGCAAATCTGTGAATTCAGATATGTTGTAATTGTCAGCCCTGTTGCTTACGTCGATGATTATCTTGCTTATAAACAGCATGTTGTGCTTTTTGTAGCTATGGCCGCTTGATGTCGTGAATGATTTATCATACATAAGCTCTTTGAATTTGTAGGGTCTGTCCATAACCAACACGTCAAACGAATGGAGCGCGGGATTCAGTTCGTCGGCCTCTTTGCGCGACACATAAGGCAGTGTGGAGCGAAATTCGCTCTTATATTCGTTGTATTCAAGGAATGGAATCTCTTTATTCTGTGGTCCAGGCTTGCCGCCTGGCACAGTGAACGACAGCGTTACGATTGGAACGTAGGGGGCACAATCTTTAAGGAGGCGTGTGGCTTTGCCGTTGATTGTGACCTTGAAATTGTCAGGTGAGAGCACGAAGTCGCCGTTTATCGTCTTGTAGTCGGTCTGATAGTTGCTGCTGGGATCTATCAACAGCTGGATGGTGGCGATGTATGGAAACCCGGCTTTGAATGTGGGAATCTCATCGCTGTTCTCTCCAAACTCTCCGTCCCAAGAGATTGACATGAGCGAAATGACGCCGCTCTTGAAAAGGTCGCCGTAGGCTGTCTGCACCGACTTAAGGGCGAGCTCCTCTCCGGCGTTGAGGTCCATGTCGGCGGTGGGCATATCCATGGTTATGTCCAATGTCTTGATTTTTTTCTTGGCATTGTCGGCCATCAGTGGTGAAGGCATGAGCAGCAATGCGGCAATGAAGCATAGTAACAGATGTTTCATATAATTTAAAGTTAAATGTTGGTTTCGGTGAAGTGACAACAACTGCCTGTAGCATATCCGCGGATATAGGCAAACAAGCTATCGCAAAGGTAAATAAAAAAAATAAATTTTCATCTTTTAAGGATAATAAAGTCAAATTTTGCCTGCACTCGAAATATTACCGGCGCCCCAAAACTACTTGCCAAAATCTTTTCCTCCAAAGTCGGGAATGGCTATCTTAAAAATGACGTGATATGAAATTTGATAATATCTTGTCACGCTAAATCTTTATCATAATGCGATAAAACTTTCAAGTATTTTGCGTACCTTTGTAGCAAATTTAGTTAGATATGGCAAGTCAATATATAAACCGCATAAGAGTTGCTTTGGCGGAGCAAAATAAGACCAATCGCTGGTTAGCCGAACAAATGGGAAAATCTGAAATTACAATTAGCAGATGGGTACAAAATAAGACTCAACCATCTTTGGAGCAATTAGTGGTAGTTGCAAAAGTCTTATCTGTAAGCCCTAAAGACTTGATAAATGAAGTCGAATGTGACAAAACAGACGTTAATGTAAAGACACTGATTTAGTAGATGTAGAAATATGTTTAGATATATTGAAAATCAAGATAGGACATTTCTCTTCGGTGCATATCGTGGAGAAAAATCTCAGTTGGAATGGATTCTTGGAAAGCAACCTCATCGGTATGAAAAGCTTTACAATGTCCGTTTCAATAAAGATTTGTTTTCACAGCGAAGAGGAGGCGTTATCTCGGAGCAATTACCAGATTACGTTCTTATATATAACACGCAAAATCCACAAGACGGATATCACCTGTTTCCTTGCATAAGTTCGTCTATCAAGGAGCAAAGCGATATGGAGGCACTTGGCTATCCTAATCCGGATGGCAGTTATGTTGTATATTCGTTAGGTGACGAGTTGCTTTCTGAGCCTCTTGATATCCGAAAACTAATGTTAAAGGCATTGCCAAACGAAAATGTCAATGTACCTTTTTCTCCTGCAGTCTTAAAGGGTAAAGATATTGCAAATATGGTTGACAATACAAAGGCCATCCCGGCTGTTGCAGAAGTTGAACAGGAGAATGTTTTGCGCTTTATTGACCTGTTTGCAGGTATTGGCGGTATTCGCTGTGGTCTCGAACAAGCTGCCCGAGAGAAAGGACTGAATCCGGTTTGTGTTATGACATCAGAGATAAAGCCTTACGCAGTTAATGTCTTAAAAGAAAACCATCCAACAGAGACTATTACAGGAGATATCACTAAAGTTGAAACAAAAAGCATTCCTGATTTCGATATCCTCTGTGCCGGTTTCCCTTGTCAGGCGTTCAGTTCTGCAGGGAAACGCCAAGGCTTTGCAGACACCCGAGGGACAATGTTCTTCGAGGTTGAACGCATACTGCGTGACAAGAAGCCAAAGGGATTCATTCTCGAAAATGTTGAAGGTCTCGTAAATCACGATAGCGGTAAGACACTTCAAGTCATTATTGACAGACTTCACGCCCTAAAATACAAATTTGATTTCCGGGTGCTCAACTCAAAATACTTTGGAGTACCTCAGGAAAGGAAAAGAATCTATATCGTAGGTAGTCTTGAGCGCAAACCGGATCTTGATAATTTCCCTGTCAAAGAAGCAAAGTTGGGAGATATTCTTGAATCCGGAATGCCGACTGAGGACACTCCTTTTATCAGAACATTGCTCAAGCATTTTTCAGTAGAGCAACTTTATGGAAAGGCAATCAAAGATAAAAGAGGTGGAGAAACCAACATACATAGTTGGGATTTGGAAATCAAAGGCCCTGTTTCAGCAAAGCAGAAAAAACTCCTTGATACAATTCTCACAGAACGCAGAAAGAAAAAATGGGCTGAAATTATCGGAATTGACTGGATGGATGGTATGCCTTTAACTCTCGAACAGATTAGCACATTTTACGATGATTCTGAGCTTGAGGATATGTTGGTAGACTTGACAAACAAAGGATATCTGAAATATGAACATCCAAAGAAATTGATTCGTGAGAAGAATGATAATGGGGTAGAAACGACACGCAGGGAATATGATAAATCAACCCCCAAAGGCTATAACATCGTTGCCGGCAAATTGAGTTTTGAGATAAACAAAGTCATGTCTCCTGATGAAATATCACCGACTCTTGTAGCAATGGATATGCAGAAATTGTATGTCGGTGACAACGGCGGTCTCCGAAGACTCACATTGCGTGAAGGTTTGAGATTATGCGGATATCCGGATGAAATCAAATTCAATGTGAGCGAAAAAGATGGCTTTGACTTATTAGGCAATACAGTCGTAGTACCTGTTATCAAAGCCGTAGCCGAAAGATTACTTGATACACTAATATTATAACTCTGACAATATGAAACTTACAGTAGAACAAGTTTATAACAAACTTGTCAATGATGATAAAATTCTGACAAAGAAAGGCCAGATTACATTTACTTTAGGAGACATCGACATCATCGTAAAACAACGCGATGTTGTTGGTAACATTATGCAGGAATGGATTGAGGGGTGGCTCAAGAAGAATAATATCGATTACTCTCTTAACGACAACACTCAGATGCCGCCGGACTTCTATCTTGATCCTGAAAACAAGAAAGAGGGGCTAATGGAAATCAAAGCCTTCAACTATAAAGGCAGTCCCGGTTTCGATATTGCTGATTTCCGGATGTATGCTCGAGAAATTTCAGAAAAGCCTTGGATGTTCAATGTAACATATTTGATTTTTGGATATGATATGTCGGATGACGGCATTGTCACGATAAAACAGGTATGGCAGAAGAAAGTATGGGAAATGTCAAGACCAATGAAATCTGGTAACAACAAAACTATATGGCCGATAAATCTGCAAATAAAAGAAGGTACCGTACACAAAATGCGTCCTGCAAAATGGTATGGAAAAGCCACAAGTTTCTCCATCTTCGAAAACATGGAAGACTTCCTGGCTGCGATGGAAGAAACTATGTATAAGAACAAAGATACTCGTGATGATGCTCCCGACTGGCTTCAGAAAGTTCTCGACAGTTATGAAAAGCATTATGGTGTAAGACTTCAAATTCCAAGATGGAGCGAAATCGCCTCAAAGTATGTGAATAGATAAGAAGTTTAACGAAAATGAATAATAATTTTAACGGCATATTTTACTTTATGGAATGGATATTTGATGGTATTGGTACAGAGATAATTTCATTGTTGATAGGGCTTGCAGGAGGTGGTGCTATTGGTTATCGAATAGGAATAAGAAACAAAATTTCCCAATATCAAAAAGGGAGAGACCAGGCAAAACAAGTACAAATTGGAAACATTATCAATGATGGAAATTCAAAAAGCAGGCGATAATGCACAACAATTCCAAATTCAAAATCTCACAATTGGAATTGATGAAAAACGGGCTAGAGAAATATATGATGAAAAGTATAGCATAGCAAAAAAAGATTTCACAGAGGAAGCTTTGCGTATAGCCAATGAACGAGTAAGAGAACTTGAAAATAGGCTTATACCCAAAATGGAAGCTGTAAATGATGGATTAAAGGCTTTTGCGGATCCGAGTTTTCAGTTATTGTTGGTAGACGCTCAAAAAACGGCAGCAGCAACTGAACGATCTGTTGATTATGATTTACTATCAGAATTGTTGGTTCATAGAATAGAGAAAGGTAACGACAGACATGTTAGGACAGGGATACATCGAGCAGTAGAAATCGTTGAAGATATTTCTAATGAAGCATTGTTAGGTCTAACAATCATACATTCTTTAAATTCTTTTATCCCTGTATCACCAGAATGTGTTGAGGCATTGAATGCATTGAATGATTTATATGGCAAATTAATATATGCTAAATTACCAGATGGGATAGACTGGATAGAAGACTTGGAAATACTTGACGCTATTCGAATAAATCCATTTGGCAAATTTAAAACTATAAAAGGATATTGTTCAGAAGCTTTAAATGGTATTATAACAATCGGTATTAAAAAAGATTCAGAAGAATATCAAAATGCCATTACGATATTGCGAAATAATAAACTTTTGCTTCCTAATTTGTTGGTTGAGAATTATTTGTTACCAGGTTATGTCAGAGTCAATATAAGAAATTTAGATGATGTAAATACGCTTTCCATTATTCATACAATGGGGAATAATACTTCTGTATCTATACCTATGTCTGAACAACAAAAATCCGCGATTAAAACTGTAATTGAATTATATTCAAAAGATACTCAATTAAAAACGGATGTAGAAGAAAAGTTTTTATCAGAGTGGAATAGCAGACATAATTTGTCATTATTAAAAGACTGGATTGAAAAAATCCCGAACTCGTTTAGCGTTACATCTGTCGGGAAAGTGCTAGCCCATGCTAATGCACAAAGATGTGATAACAAATTACCGCCATTAAAGTAGTTAATCATTAAATCTACTAAGCTATTTGTTTAACGAATGATTTTGACTACTTTTGCATTAAGAGTTATTTGACAGTAAAGCAACGCAAAACGCAGAGAATCGCACGGTTGCCAAGTCGTTACCATTACTTTTCAGATACTCCGTTAAATGTTTATTAGTCAAACGGTTATGCAAAACCGTTCACAATCTAAAGTAGGCTGCATCTCGGCATAGCATGCTCAAGCAAGCTTGAATGCTCTGCGCTCGATTTGCGCTATCTTTGTGTAATAGTAAGAAAACGATTATGAGAGGACATAAATTGGCTATGTTGTGCCTGGCGTCGGCTTCGATGCTGTCGGCACAGAATGCGACAACGACGGCGGGTGCCGACGGATATCTGTCGCGGGGCATCCGTATGTATGACAACAAGAATTTTACGGGATGCATCGACCAACTGTCGGAGCTGAAGCGTCTGGAGGCGCCGGCTTCTGTCTATGAGGATGCTGATTTCTATATCGCTATGGCTAAGATGCAGCGCAACGATGCCGACTGTGTCGACGCGCTGGAGCGGTTTGTCGAGGCTTATCCGGCGTCTATCCATAGGCTGGAGGCAAGAATGGCGCTCGGCGACCATTACTTCTACAATAATGACTTTGCTGCGGCTCTGCACGGATATGAGGGTATCCCGGCTTCGGCATTCGACGCCGACAAGCGCGGCGACTTGCTTTTTCGCAGGGCGTTCTGCCGGTTGAACACTAAGGACTATGACGGTGCTGCCGCCGAATTGCGACAGCTGCGCGCCGACAGCCGATACTCGGAGCATTCGGCATATTATCTGGCTTATGTCGACTATGCGCGCGGCGACTACGACAGTGCGGAACAGGCGTTTTCTGCTATCCGCAAGAACAGCCGTTTCTGGGGTGAAGCGCAGTTCTATCTGTGTCAGATTGATTTCAAAAAGGAGAAATATTCAGATGTGGTGAGCGCGGGCAAGGACCTTCTCGACAAAAAACTGCCTGTCGAGATGGCCACGGAGCTGAACCGTATGCTGGGCGAAAGCCAGTATCATCTGGGAAACAGCGCAGAGGCGATTGGCTATCTGACTGACTACGTAAACGCGGTCGATGCGCCTGAACGGTCGGCGCTTTTCGCTCTGGGTGTGTGCGAGTTCCGCAAGGGCGACTATGAGAATGCCAAAACGCATGTGGGCGCGGTGACCGATGCCGACGATGTGATGGCGCAGAGCGCATATCTGTTTATGGGGCAGATGTATCTAAAGGACGACAATCTGAATGCCGCGGCACTGGCATTTGAGAAGGCTTACAAGATGCCTTACGACGAGTCTACGCGCGAGACGGCGTTCTACAACTATGCATTGGCGCAGAGCCGTGGCGGACGCACGCCGTTCTCGAGCAGCGTGAAGCTGTTCCAGGATTTCTTGAACAAGTTCCCCAACTCGCGCTATGCGTCGAATGTGGAGGATTATATAATAAACTCATATATGACAAGCAAGGACTACGACAACGCGCTCTTGTGCATCGAGGCGTTGAAGAGTCCGTCTGCAAAGATGATGAAGGCGAAGCAGAACGTGCTCTACCGTTTGGGTATGCGCGAGCTGCAGGCGGGAAAAACCACTTCTGCCGCCGACTTCCTGACGCGTGCCGACGAGCTTGCTCAATATGATTCCAAGGTGGCGCAGGAGGTGAAGCTGTGGCTTGCGGAAACTCGCTACCGGCAGAAAAAATACAAGCAGGCGCAGACGCTCTACAATCAATACGTCATCAATGCCGCCGCCACTGATGCCAACTATGGCCGCGGAAACTACGGATTGGGATATGCAAGCTATCAACTGCGTGAATATTTCACGGCGCTGGCGGCGTTCAACAAGGCTGCCAATGCTGCCGACATAACAGGCACGTTGCGCGCCGACACATACAACCGTATCGCCGACTGCCACTATTACAACCGCGACTTCGCAAAGGCGGAAACGTTCTATTCGAAGGCTTTGGCGCTCGGCACGGCCAACGGTGACTATGCCGTTTATCAGCAGGCTATGATGCGGGGACTCCAGGGCAGCCAGTCCGACAAGATTGCGCTGATGGATGAGCTCGTCGCAAAATACCCGCAGTCGGCTTATGCGCCAAAGGCGCTCTACGAAAAGGCGCAGGCTTATGAGGCGCAGGGCAAGCACGCACAAACGCAGCACACTTTTGAGAAGCTGATGGGCGCTTATCCGCAGAGCGAGGAGGCGCGCAAGGGACAGCTGCAGCTGGCGTTGCTGCTGAACTCTATGGGAAAGACCGCGGAGTCGAGACAGCAATACGAGGCGCTGATTCGCAAATTCCCTTCAAGCGAGGAGGCGAAGGTGGCTGTCGACGACCTGAAGCGCATTTATGCCTCGGAGGGACGTCTTGGAGAACTCTCGGCACTGCTGAAGAGTGCGGGGTCTAACTATGAAATCAATGAGAGCGAGATGGCTCAACTCACCTTTGAGGCTGCCGAAAACGAATATCTCGACAAGGGAAAGACCGACGGCCTCAAGAAATATCTGGAGCAATATCCTAACGGAAACGGTGTGGCTCAGGCTTCGTTCTATATCGCTGAGGCTGCCAGTCAGAACGGCGACACGACGGAGGCGCTGGACTACGTAAACAAGGCGTTGGAGAAGGCTCCCGACGCGGCGTTCGCCGAGTCGGCGCTGGGTATGCAGGGCGATTTGCTGATTGCAAAGAAGCAGTATGCAAAGGCGCGCGAGAGTTTCGAGAAATTGGAGAAGAAGGCTACGTCGACCTACAACAAGAACCGTGCGGCGCTCGGATTGCTGCGCGTGGCTGAGGGCAACGCCGACTATGAGAAAATGCTTCTCTATGCTGGCCGTCTGATCGGCGACGAGAATGTCGGTGCCGAGGCTCGTGCCGAGGCCAGATATGCCCGCGCTACGGCTGAGATGAAGCAGGGAAAACATGAGGCTGCGGTGGCTGATCTAAATAGCCTTGTCGACAACGACATCACGAGCGTATATGGCTCGAAGGCGGCTGTCGACCTCGGTACATACTATTACAACGCTGGAAACTACAAGAAGGCGGAGAAGGTGGTCAACAAATTGCTCGACTCCGAAACGACGCATCAATATTGGATGGCGAGAGGATTCATCCTGTTGTCTGACATTTACAACAAGCAGGGCGACAAATTCCAGGCTCGCGAATATCTTGAGAGTCTGAAGGCTAACTATCCGGGCAAGGAGACCGATATAAAGGAAATGATTGAAAAACGACTTAAAGCACTGAAATAGTGATGAAAACAAAAGCATTATACAGCATAATCCTGGCTTCGGCGGCTTTGACGCCTTTGGCTGCCGCCGACGAGCTGAACCAAACCATCAGTGTGACAAAGGAGACCGAAGTGGTGGAGCATAAGGCTGAGAAGATGGAGGCGCTGCCTGACGCGGCGCCGTCGACAGCCTCTCCCGTAAAACTGAAATTCAGCGACTGGGCGGTGCCGGCTGCGGTAAACCCGTGGCTTGTGGTGCAGAATCCGCAACGGCAGGCTGACGGCTTCGAGTTTTCAACAAAGCGTGGATATGCGGAGTTTGGAATGGGCAACTATATGAATATGGTTGGAAGCCTCGGATACCGCGTGGTCGACAAGGAGCAGATGTCGATGAACATTTGGCTGCAGCACAACTCGGCAAACGGCTCGATAAGCAATTACGCCACGTTCGACCCTTTCTCGGTGGGCAACGGCGAGGCGCGGAAGAAATTCTTCGTTGAAGACCGTATCGGCGTCGATTTCGCAAGCCGGTTAAAGGCTGGCGAACTGAGTGCCGCCCTGGTGTATCATCTGAGCAAGTTCAACTACTACGGAATGATGCTGCCTGCTTCGAAGGATGACGTGGAGCGCAAACAGGGCAACAATGAGGTGGGACTGGGCTTGCAATGGCTCAGCCGTGCCAACGACGAGCGTTCGTTTGGATACCACGCTGGCATTGGATATAATTATTTCGGATATGCCGACCCTGTGGAGCCTGCGCTCGAGAAGGCTCTGACGGAGCATAATTTCAGCATCAATGCGGGTGCGGAGTTTGTTTGGGACGAGGATTCGCATATCGGTGTCAACGCTGAGTTCAACAGTCTGAGCTACAAAAACAGAATCGCTGAATATGGCGGTTTCAACCAGATGGAGATGACGTTTGGCGCAAGGCTCAACGACCGCCGTCAGAGCGTCACGACGCTGACTCCATATTATCTGAAGAGCAACGACCGCATCAACCTGCGCATCGGTGCGCGACTCGACATTGCGAGCAGCGGGACGGCGTTTCATATCGCTCCTGACGTGAGGTTTGACTACACGATCAACAACAGGGCGTCGCTTGCCGTGTCGGCAACGGGCGGCAACCAGATGAATCCGCTGCACGTCATTGCAGAGCGCAACCGCTATGTCAATCCGTCGATGGCGCTTATCGGAAACACATATACGCTGGTCGACGCCGAGGCTCGGTTGAACATCGGGTTGTTCAAGGGATTGAGTTTGTCGCCGTTTGTCGGATTCGCTGTGGTCAGAGATGTGTATGTGCCTGAGATTGGAACGGTGGAGCTGCTCGGCGATTGGAATTTCTCTACGCCCGACATACTTCGCGGCACAGTGCGCTATGCGCAATACGATCTAAATGGCGTGAAACTGGGTCTGGACGTTGCCTATAAGCTGCGCAGTGTGGCTGAGGTGAAAGCGGGCTATATGTTTACTCCGCAAGGAAAGGAGAGCGGCTACATCGCCAACGACGACCGCGCGGAGCATCAGTTCAATGCGGCGTTGACAGTGCGCCCGATTAAGAAACTTGACATCAATGTGGCATACCAGTTCCGCAGCGGTAGAAATGTGGTTGTCTGCAACACGGTCGCCGGTTCGGCTTTCGTCAATTTGGAGCAGAGAAGCCTCGGCGTTGTGTCCGACTTCAGTCTCGGCGCAACCTATCGCATCAACGACATCCTTCACGTGTATGCTCAGGGCAACAACCTGTTCAACCGCCGTTGGCAGGACTACTTCACCATGCGCAACCAGGGTGTGAATTTCCTCGTCGGGGTAGGAGCTAAATTCTAAACCGATCCAAATACAGCAAGAGGCTGTGTCTGTTTTGACACAGCCTCTTGCTGTATTTTACCCGGAATGCGCATGACCGTACTTTTGCATATCGCTTAACGATAAACGACCTTAAACGATATACGTTCATGCAGACAATCTCCATTGACTTCCTCGTGCGCTGAGCTGCTGCCGCATCTCGACTGGTTCGCCGCGCTCAAAGAAGCCTTTTCGCGCAAATACTGCGCCTCGGTGATGAACATTCATGGATTTTTCGCCGACAACATCGGCCGGGAGTTCTGCCGAGCCGTCTCAAACGCCCTCAATCCCGACATCATGCGCCGCTCAGTCACTCTTTAGCCATTTTCATCAAGCCCCACTGGGATAACTCTTGCAAAATCGGGAGCAAAGTCCGACCATCTTCCGAAATGCGGTATTCTACTTTCGGAGGTATTGTCGCATAGATCGTTCTTGTTACCAGTTTGTCTTGCTCCAAAGATTTCAGTGTGGAACTTAAAACCTTTGGAGAAATGTCAGGAAGTATCTTATAAATCTCGTTGAAGCGCAGCTTCTCTGCCTCTCCAAGAACCAACAATATAAGTATTCCCCACTTGCTGCTGAAGTGTGAGATTACATTCCTTATGGGACATCGGTCAATTGCCGAATATTTTTTTATCAATTCTTCCATTTTTTTCTCGTTGATTTTCAGTGTTAGTTACCCTAAAGTAACTAAATTGCTTATGCGTAACGTCTTGCATTTTATGGCAAACTGTCATAACTTTGCGCTATCAAAAAGATAGTGCATTACAAATGCAAAGTTAATAACAAATATAAATCCAAGCAAGAAATGAGCGAAACAAAGAAACTCAACGTGGGCGATAAATTCGCCCATGCCACTGTCGGCAATGTGGCCGACTTCTCTGGCAAAGCATTCCTGAAAGAAGTGCTCGGTCTCACTGGTGCCGAGGTGTCATTGGGCACTCTCGACCCGGGTCAAGCTGTACCGTTTTTCCATGCACACAAAGGCAACGAGGAAGTTTACATCTTCCTTTCGGGAGAGGGCACATTCCAAGTTGATGGAGATACTTTCCCTATCGCTTCCGGCTCTGTCGTGAGAGTCTCCACAGGGGCTTCCCGCAATCACAAGAACAATAGCAACGAACCGATGGTCTACATCTGTATCCAAGCCAAAGAAGGAAGTCTTGACTGCTGCACCGCAGATGATGCGATAGTTACAGAAACAGAGTCGAAACTCTGACAATCTACTCCAACTGTAAAACAAGGGGCTGTGTCGTTAAACTCAATTACGACACAGCCCCTTGTATTGTGCGTGGAGATTAGTAATTGTCGGCGACGAGGGCGAAATAGGCCTTCGGATGCGCGCATACAGGGCAAACCTCGGGTGCCTCTTTGCCGATGTGGATATGACCGCAGTTGAGACACTGCCAGATGCAGTCGCCGTCGCGTGAGAACACCACCTTGTCCTCGATGTTTTTCAACAACTTGCGGTAGCGTTCTTCGTGGCGTTTCTCAATTGCCGCCACTCCTTCAAACAGTTTCGCTATATGGTCGAAACCCTCTTCGCGTGCCTCTTTGGCGAAGGTGGCATACATGTCGGTCCACTCATAGTTTTCGCCGGCTGCCGCGTCGGCAAGGTTCTCCATTGTGCCTGGCACAGCGCCGCCGTGAAGCAGCTTGAACCACAGTTTGGCGTGTTCGCGCTCATTGCCTGCCGTTTCTTCAAACAGTTGGGCTATCTGCACATATCCGTCTTTTTTTGCCTTTGATGCGTAATAGGTATACTTGTTGGTTGCCTGCGATTCACCGGCAAAAGCTGCCATCAGGTTAGCTTCGGTTTTTGTTCCTTTCAGATCTTTCATTGTAATCCTTAATTCCGCAACACTATTGTGAGTTAAACTATTTAAGTGTCTGAACAACAAAAAGTTGCCTGGGAGTTTACCACATCGAGGAATTCACTTGTCTTAGTGTTGCAAAAACAAACAAGAGAATCCGACGATAGACAGGGCAAACATACAAATTAAATCTGAGAAACTCACTTCTTTTGGAGGGATATTTTCAGACATGGAGCAATTTTACTCCACATTGTCATCTGTAATCTCTGTAATCGGCTCAATCTCGGTCTAAGGTGTAGAATGTTCGATTGTGGGGTAAGGGGATATTGTGGGTTGAAGTGGGTGTTTCAACCTCAAATTATCTGCAAATTCAGTAGAGAGAGGACGTGTACACGCAAGAAAGACGTAGGAAATGCTTAGCTGCGGATTTGAGGATTATTACAATCAATACTTATATCCGTAATTTCTCAGATTACAGCAACGCTAAAATACAAAAATTTAGGTATTGTGCATTCTATGAAAACGAGACAACTTTGCATCCAAAAGATAAACGTATGAAATTCGATTTTATAAATTCCAATACAAGAAGAATTGTTAGTGTTTTTTTATTATTTTTTCTTTATTCCTTGTTCAATTTATCCGCTATGGCTCAACGGGTTTTATCTGGGAGTGTTAGAAGCGTTGAGGATAAATCTCCTTTAATAGGTGTAAGGATACAAATAGAACATACTTCAATCGGGACAACTACAGATGATCAAGGAAATTATGAATTAAAGAATATTCCTACAGGTAAGTCAACTATAGTATTTTCATGCGTTGGCTTAAAAAAAATGACCAAGACTGTATTTTTTTCAGAATCAGAGAGGGACAAGGTATTAGATGTCCTTATGGAAGACGCATATATGCAACTGAACGGTGTGGAGGTTGTAGGCATCAGCGAAAGGCGTGAGATACGAGAGGTAAAGCAACAAGGAGTTCCTGTTACAGTAATTGATGGCAAAACTTTGGCAGGACGAGGGACTTCAATAAGTGAGGTGCTCAACCATCAAACAGGCGTAAAACTCAGACAAACCGGCGGAGTTGGAAGCCAGACTAAAATAAATGTTCGCGGCTTGGAAGGCAATAGAGTTCAAATATATATGGATGGTTATCCATTAAATACACCAGATGGGAACTTTTCCATAAATGACATCCCACTTCAATTCATCGACCGTATAGAAATATACAAAGGGATTGTTCCACCGGAGTTTGGAGGAGATGGATTGGGAAGTGCTGTCAATGTAGTGACGATTGATCCCGATAAAGATTTTTACGATTTGGCATATAAAATTCAAAGTTACGGAACGCATGAGGGTAGTGCGACTGTTCGCCATTTTTTCAATAAAATAAACACGGCTGTGACTCTATATGCAGGAGGAACTTTAGCGGCAAATAATTATACCATAGAATCTCCCTATGTAGAAGGATTGAAAATAAAACGAGACCATGATCATTTGAAAATGATAGACTACGCTGTAAGTTTCAATTTTATGAATGGCTATTTCGATGAAGCTGAATTAGAAATTTTAGGATATGCCAATAGAAAAGAGATGCAAGGTATCGAAACCAACATTCGTCATACCTTCAGCAAAGCGTTCACTACAGGTGGAACTTTACATTTAGAAAGAAAATCTTTCCTTACTAAAAAAATGGATATGAAATTTAATGGAGGCTATTTGTATACTAATTCATGTCTGAACGATACATCTTCATATGTATATGACTTCTATGGCAACAAACGTCCCAATAGCTACAAAGGAGAAAAAGGAAGTGTACCAAACCTTTCAGATGACCATACTCATGACATCCGTTTCAATCTGAATTTAAAATATCATTTGATTCCTAATAAAATGTCAGTCAATTTAAACAATGATTTTCGATACGTTACTCAGGAGGCTAATGATCCGGAAGCTGAAAAATTCTTGAAAAAAAGACTTTGTGGACTCCAATCAGATGTGACAGGTCTTATTTCTTCTCTGTCTTTCGAAAACAGGTGGTTCAAAGACAAACTTACTTCTGTTATTACCGGACGATATTATCATTTCGGAGTGAACGGTGAGACGGTAGACCTGACATATGGCTCGGAAAGTGAACCGGTCAAGACCGACCGCACAGGAGACAATTTGGGCTATAGCATTGCCTTGAAATATGATTTACCCCGACATTGGTATCTGAAAGCAGCATTGGAACATAATTATCGTTTGCCGCGATATGAGGAAATCCTTGGTGACCGTATCACAACCCAGGTCAATACGGCACTGAACCCTGAAATGGCGAACAATTATAATTTAGGGGTAATATATGACCACTACTACAATAATGAATCACGGTTGCAATTTGAAGCAAATGTATATACGACAAAAGTAAAAAACATGATGTATATGCTTGCGCAAGCCGGATATTATAAATATCAGAATTTAGGCGAAGCTTTGCTCTATGGTGCAGACGCGGAGGTAAAATGGGATATTGACCGGAATTGGTTCGTGTCGCTGAATGGTACTTGGCAAAAATCGCTTGACTATTCAAAATATCTGTTTGGTACAAATACACCAAGCCAAACCTATAAAATGCAGTTGCCACATATTCCTATTCTATATTTTAATTGGATGGTAGATTACCGAAAGGACAACCTCTTTGGTGGTCGGAATCAATATACCCGTATTTATTATGAAGGAGGGTATACCGACAAGTATTATTATGGTTACGAACTGAGTAAAAATCAAAACTATAAAATACCGAGGTCATGTATTCATACTCTCGGTTTTGAGTATGGTATTTGTAAACGAAAAATAATCTTCGGAGCAGAATGCCACAATATTCTTGATGCAGATGAAATGACTAATTTCAATTATCCATTGGCTGGCCGTCTTTTCTCGCTTAAAATCCGATTTACTTCACTTGAATGGTAAACAATAAAAACAATAAAAACAATGAAAAAACTAACATTATTGGCAGTATGCCTGTTTGGAAGCCTTGCAATGGTTTCCTGTGATGACAACAACAATCCAGAACCACCCGTAACGGAGGGGAAAGCCAAAATGATTCTTGCAATTGATATGGCTCCTCAAGCTTCTATGGGATATGTAGTTCCCGTACAGAACATTGCAGAGGGGAATGTCAGCTTCTCTAACGCGCATGAAGTAAAGAGCACTCCTTATCTCGCCACATACAAAGACTGGGTATTCAGCATTGGTGGTGCGGCAGATGCAAATGTCTACAAATACATCCGAAATGATGACGGCACTTTAACCAAAGCCGGGCAAATTCAAATAGACCGTATGGCACCGATGGTTGGAAATATGTTGGTGGTAAATGAAACAAAGGCGTATGCTTCGGCGCCTGTAGAAAACAAGATTGTAATCTTCAATCCCACCACAATGGAAAGAACTGGTGAAATAGATTTGGTTGATACAAAATGGGGTGTTGATGGCAGCAACACACCCAATCCCATCGGCCTGTTCTTGCGTGATGACATTCTCTATGTCGGATTGGGTCAATTTGAGAATATGCCTATTTGTAAGAAGGGCGCACATATTTTATTGGTAGATACAAAAACAGATAAACCGATTAAAAAAATCGTTGATTATCGGTTATCATCCGCCACGGTTATCGGTGTTGGTGGAATGTTTGTTGATGAAAAGAACGATTTATACATTCCTTGTTGGGGATCCTATGGCTATGTACCAGATCAATATTGCGGGCTATTACGCATAAAGAATGGTGAAACTGACTTTGATCGTGATTATTGTTTTAATCTTACAGACAGGACATGGCAAGGTGTAGAGGGAGGAAAGTTGCAATATGTACTCTCTTATCATTACGCCGGAAATGGAGAATTATACTTCTTCGGTTATTGTCCGGCATTCATTGGAGCTTCCGGTCCTGACTACATCAACGACAAGACAAACTATGCTTTCAGAGCCGACATCTATAACTGTACAGGAGAAGTCCTTGATTTTCCGCGAACCAATGGCTATAGTTGTGCTATAAATCACAAAGACAATCAAGTTTATTTTGGATTAGTAACAGATTCCAACGGAGCAGGATTATTCGTATATGACAGGAACACAAAAACATGTAGCCAATCACCTGTGATAAAGGCTCAGGGAACCATTATGGATATGGTGATTTATTGAAAAAAGGAATAACCTTTGAACGATATAAGAAAATCCTCTGCATTAGCAGGGGATTTTCTTTAATCAATAAAAAAGCTGGAAATCCTACTGAATTTATTCGTTTAAGAGAACTATTGGATAAGAGATATACTTGTGTACAAATCAGTAATTCAGAATATTTCCAATTTTCATTTAAATCTGGACACTCAATAGAAGTTATATTCAAATCATTAAAATGGCTCTTTATAGAACAGGATATAACATATTGGAATCGAAGCGGAGGAGCTATGCTATATAATGGGCTGTGTAAGATTTGGGATTAAAATGGCAAATCCTGTCCATATTCTACAAGAGGTTCATTAAGAGGCTGAATCTCTTTGCCCTCAAATAGTTGTGCTTGCTTTTGAAGTTTCTCCAAAAACAAAGTACGTTTTGAGATGTCGTTGATTTCCTCTCGACGGGCTTTACTCATTTCCAAGAACTCTTCGTTTTGGTATTCGAAAAATTCTTTGCAAGTTGAATTACGCCATCATTATCAAGAACGTCGGTTAATCTCCGCTTACCATCCGGGGCGGATAGTTTCAACTGGTTAGTGACACTAACCAGTTCGTTGTTTTCTTTCTTTAGCTTGGTTTTCAGATACTTCCAATAGTTCCTGTTCTTCTGGTAGTCATCTTGGCCATTCAATACCCCGACAATATCAAGCACGGAAAACCACCATTTGGAATTATCTTCATCCCAAACCGCCCGCACCTCACGGTCATTATAGAATCTGATGGATATTTTGCTCATATGTTTATAAATAAGGTCTTCTTAAATTATTTAAATCGTAGTGAATCAACGACCTGCGACCCTATTGCCGTTTTCCGCACATAGCCTTTTTCACGCTTTTGTGTCGAAGAGACGGATTCTTATTTTGAGCGGTTCACGTAGGTGTAGGCTGTGCCCACGAGCAACGCTCCGCCAATGATGTTGCCTATGGTTGCAGGCAGCAGGTTGGCAATGAAGAATTGGTGCAGGGTCACGTCGGCGCCCTCAAGCATTCCTATCGGAATGAAGAACATGTTGGCGATGGAGTGTTCGTAGCCGAGCGCCACGAATGCCATCACGGGCAGCCAGCAGCCAGCCATTTTGGCCAGCATCGTCTTTGCCGAGGCGGCGAGCCACACGGCAAGGCAGACAAACCAGTTGGCTCCGATGCCTTTGAGCAGCACGACGTGCCACGGCATCGCAACTTTCGCTTCGGCGATGCGTTGCACGGCGCTATGGTAGGGCTCTGCGGCGGTGAGTCCGACGGCATATACGAAAAGCATCGTGAAGAGCAGTGCGCCCATAAAATTGCCGAGATAGACGGCAACCCAGTTGCGCACGGCTGCCCACGGCGATATTTTGCCCTGCAGGGCGGCGGGCATCAGGACGGCGTTGTTGCCAGTGAAGAGTTCTGCGCCGAGAATCACCACAAGGATAAGTCCAATGGGAAACGCCGCGCCGCTGAGCAGACGCTGCAGCGACGGGTTGCCCGCTGTAAGTTCGGGAAATCCGAAGCCTGCCACCACCGACAGCACGCCGCCGATGGCTATGTAGGCGCCTGCCATCATCGACAGCAGCATCAGTTTGCCGCCACGCAGTTGCGCTTTGGCTATCCCCACGTTTACAAAGTTGTCTATGACGTTTTTAGGTGTATTCATAAATCTATTGTTTAGGTTCGGTCCAGTCGCCGTTGGCTTTTATAAGGTCGATTAGATGCGTGAGCGCGACGTCTTGAGGCACGTTGCGTTCCACGCACTCCTTGCCTTTGTAGAGGCTCACTTTTCCCACGGCGGCGCCCACATATCCGTAGTCGGCGTCGGCCATCTCGCCCGGACCGTTGACGATGCATCCCATAATGCCTATTTTCAAGCCTTTAAGATGCGAAGTGGCAGCTTTTATCTCCTTTACGGCGTGTTGCAGGTCGTAGAGGGTGCGGCCGCAGCTCGGACATGAGATGTATTCTGTTTTTGTGGTGCGTCGGCGTGCCGCCTGAAGGATGCCGAACGAGTATGCCACGGCATCGGCGTTGTTGGGCAGGTTTGGCGCGTCAAGCACGATTCCGTCTACGAGGCCGTTGAGCAGAAGCGCGCCGAAGTCGGCTCCGGCTTTTACCTGCACGTCTTCCTCGTTGGCGTCGTCATAACTCATGCGCACTACGACGGGGGCTTTGCAGCCGTTGTCCCACAGACGGTGGATGAATGCCTCGATTTCGCCCACGGGGTTGGCGTGGTGGCTTGTGAGGAGCAGCACGTCGTCATCGCTGAAGCCTTCGGACTTGGCGGAGGCATCGACTGCTTTCCAATTCACGTCGGAGAGGAAGAAATCGGGTTTCGTCGCGATTGCCGCCACGTCGGCTGGACACAATGCGGTGGCTACTACCGGCACGTTTTGCCCGCCGATGCTTCCCACGGCGTTTGTGGGACGGCGTTCGGGAGCGATGCGGTTGTAGGCCTTGGCGAAGCATCCGTTGATCGGGGCGTGGCCTTCGCGGGCGGTGATGTAGTCAACCAGTTTGCGCGCCACGGGGATTTCAAGTTCCGGCTCCTCGCTCAGCGACACGCGCACAGTGTCGCCGATGCCTTCGGCGAGCAGTGTGCCGATGCCCACAGCCGACTTTATGCGGCCGTCCTCGCCGTCGCCAGCCTCGGTCACACCGAGATGCAGCGGATAGTGCATGTCCTCGCGGTCCATCTCCGCCACGAGGCGGCGCACGGTCTCAACCATGATCACCGTGTTGGAGGCCTTGATGGAGATTGCCACATCGTTGAAATTCTCCTCGCGGAATATCCGCAGATACTCCATTGCCGACTCAACCATTCCGGCAGGGGTGTCGCCGTAGCGGCTCATGATGCGGTCTGACAACGACCCGTGGTTCACGCCGAGGCGCACTGCCGTGTGGTGTTCGCGGCAGATGGCGATAAAAGGCACCACGGCACGGCGTATCTTCTCAAGTTCCGCGGCATACTCCTCGTCGGTATACTCCAATTTCTTGAACGTGCGCGCGGCATCGACAAAGTTGCCGGGATTGATGCGCACCTTGTCGGTCGTGGCGGCTGCCTCGAATGCGGCTTTGGGGTTGAAATGGATGTCGGCGACAAGCGGCTTGGTGTAGCCTGCGGCATGGAGGGCGGCGCGGATTTCACCGATATTGTGCGCCTCGCGCACTCCTTGTGCGGTCAGGCGCACATAGTCGGCGCCTGCGTCGAAGATGCGGCGGCATTGCGCCACGCTGGCGTCGGTGTCGAGCGTCGAGGTCGATGTCATCGACTGTATCCGTATCGGATTGTCGCCTCCAAGCGGCACGTTGCCTATCTGCACTGTCGAGGAGTGACGGCGGCGGTAGTTGAAGTCGTTCATAGCTGGGAGATGCTTAGTTTGTCTTGAACTTATACGAAATGCGGGCAAGGTCTTCGTTGGCTTTCACGATTTTCTTGGCAAGACCCTGCTTGTATTCCGCAAAACGCGCGGCGATGCGCTCGTCGGTGAGTGATAGCATCTGCACGGCAAGAATAGCGGCGTTGAGACCGGCGTTGATGCCCACGGTTGCCACTGGGATGCCCGGAGGCATCTGCACGATTGCGAGCAGGGCGTCCATACCCTCGAGCGTGGACTTGATGGGGACACCGATCACTGGCACTGTGGTCTGGGCGGCGATAACGCCCGGCAGGTGCGCGGCCATGCCCGCTGCGGCGATAATCACTTTCAGCCCGCGCTTGCTGGCGTTGTTGGCGAAGTCGGTCACTTCCTGCGGTGTGCGGTGTGCTGAAAGGGCGTTGATTTCAAATGGAATTTCAAATTCATCAAGTAGTTTGGCGGCTTTCTCGAGCACTGGCATGTCCGATGTGCTGCCCATAATGATGCTTACGATAGGATTCATATATGTTCTTGTTTGCTAATTCTATTGCAAACTTACACAAAAACTTTGAAAAAGGCGAGGTTATTCAATAGAAAGGTGCGGGAGGCGCAAAATGTCTGTTTTTTTATGCGAAGACGGATGATTGTGCAGAAAAAGGCGATTTGTGATAATATTTCTTCAGAAAAATTCGCAAAAAATTGGCAATTTGATAGCAAATTTCTATATTTGCACATCTAAAAAGAAGTAATAGGAATTATTTATTTCTTTAAATATATTTTTATGAGAAAGTTTACTTATTTATTAACAATGTTGGCTCTCGCTTTAGGTTTTTCTGTTGCGAGAGCCGACGTGGTGACTCCTTATGCCTATGATTTCTCAGGTTTGGGGTCGGGAAAATTGGTGTCGTCGTTTGCCCCTCCGGGTTGGGCGCACTATGTTGACAGGTTTCAGGCCGACTCTTGGAGCACGCCTTCGTTTGTCGAGTACGTCGCTCAGGAAACGGGCGGTTATGGCGATGACGGCGCATGCTTGAAGGTCGGCTCTCAAACTCTTTATGATTCTTGGGGCGAGAGCTCGCAGACAATGACCGACATGATTGTGACTCCTGCAATTACCGGAGATGCAAGCATCTACGTGAAGCAGAGCGCTGCTGAAGGTTCGGTGTCATTCTACACCTGCACAGTTGCCTCCGACGGCACTGTGACTAAGGGTGACAAGTATGAGGTGACTGTTCCTGCACTCAGCACCGACGCTTGGACAAAGGTGGAGCTTCCTAATGTTGCAGCAGGCACACGCCTGGGCATCTGTGGCGACGAAGTGCTTCTCGACGAGTTCTCGGCAGCGAGTGCCGATGTCGTTCTGAAAAGGGAAATGTTAATCCTTTCGTCGCCTACAATGATTTCTTCGGGCGACCTTTGTGCTGACGCCGACGGAAATGTTCAGGTGCAGTTCAAGGCCAAAATCAAAAACTCTGGTGAAGTTCCTTTGGCTGTAGGTGATGAAGGCTACACAGTGTCTTTGTATGACAACTCTGACGGTGTCGCAGTAGGCGAACCAGTGCCGGTTTCGTTCCCTCTTGCCGTTGGCGAGTCGCAATATCTTGAGGGTACAGTAACTATGGCCGTTACGAAAAACTACCGTCATGGCTTCCATTTGAAAGAAAATATTTCGGGCGTAACGACTTATTTAGGTTGGATAGAGGTGTTCCCTCACGCTCCTGTGTTTACTTTGGAGGACAACTTGTCGCACGATGTGGAGAACGGCTCTACTGTCGATTTCCAGGTGATGCAGGCAAGCACCAGCAAGGTGCTCGTTATAAGCAATGCCAAGGGCGGCGCTCCGCTGACAATCAACAGCGTAAGCGTTCCTGAAGGATTCTCGTATAAAATCAGCGCTACGGAAAATGGCGAGGCTGCAACATTCCCTTATGAAGTGGCAGCCCTCGGAAAGGCTTATCTCACTGTGACTATGGATGCGTCTGTGGTTGGCAAGCGTTCTGGCAACATTGTAATCACACCTGCCGACGGTCAGGGCGAGGTATACACTTTGGCTGTGACTGGAGAGATTGTTGACCCGTCGAAGGTTTACATCAACTTCAACGACCAGAAATTCCCTGCCGGCACCTACATCGAACTGTCTTCAGGACAAAAGAAATGGAAAGTGTCTAACTTCTCTTATGGCGAGAACGGATATGCCGCTACAAGCGACGAGGTGGAATTGTCAAAATTCGTGCTTCCGAAAATCCGCTTGGCTGAAGGCGAACACATGACTTTCGACGCCAACAAGCGCAATGCAACATCGAAGCTCAATGTCTACTATTCTGCAGACCGCAAGAATTGGACTCAGGTGAAAAACATCACCATCGACAATTCCGACGATGCAAACTGCTTCGCTATGGGAACATATCCTAGCGGATACTACGACAACTTCATGTACAAGACGTTCACTCTCGACAACATTCCTGCCGGCGACTGGTATATCGCTTTCGAGGCTGGTTATGCTCGCGTGGACAACATTATCGGTGGTTCATACCTCGACACTCCTGACTACGAGGCTGAGCTTGGCAATGTGAAGATTCCGGAAACAGCAACTGTCAACCATGCTTCGACTGTTTCGTTCGACGTCGCTTCTTTCGGTAAGAAAGACATCGAGGAAGGTGTTTGCACTGCAAAATTCTATATCGGTGAGGACTTGATCGCCGAGAAGGCTCTCCCGGCTATCGCTTCGGGTGAATATGCAAGTGTTGAATTCCAGTTCACTCCGCGCAAGAATGGCGAGTTTGCTGCCAAATTGGTTGTCGACGGCGGTGTTCAGATTGAAAGAACTGCAACCATCACTGTTGCCGCTGAGGAAGTGGTAGGCGAGGCTGTTGTCGGCAACTGCACTACAACTGCCAATGACATTCCTTTGCAACTCAACTACTACAACTCGCAGTCGGAAATCATCTATCCTGCCGACATGCTCAACATTCCTGCAGGAACTGAGCTCAAGAGCATCACGTTCCTTGGTTATAAGAACGCTTATAGCAACAAGGAAATCACTTCTAATTTGAAGATCTGGATGGAGAACACTGATGCTACTTCTCCGAAACAAGATGAATGGTATCAGTCGGAGTCGATGACTCAGGTTTATGCCGACACTTATGCTGTAGCGGCTGTCATTGGCAGCAGCAGCGACCATCAGCCTATCATCAAGGTGACGTTCAACACTCCGTTTACCTACACTGGCGGCAACTTGCGCGTGACGGTTATGTCGTCGGCAGAGCAGTATTCAACAACCAACTTCGAGGTTGACGGCGACCATGCCGCTCTTGCGGCTATCCGCTATGCCGATGGCGCGCTTTCTGGCACGATGACATTAAAACCGCTCCCTGTAACGGTGTTCGGTTTCGACAAGGAGGCTTCGGTGTTCAGCGGTGTGGTTACTTCTGCAGCCGACAATGCTGTTGTTGAAGGCGCCGAGGTGAAACTCGTAAGCGACAATGTTGAATATTCAGGCACTACTGATGCTGAAGGTAAGTTCAACTTCATCGTGGTTCAAGACGGTCTCGAATATAATCTGACTGTTTCTAAGGAAGGATTCTTCGCTGATCGCGAGAAAGTGAATATGGGAGGAACTTCTTTTGTTAAGAATGTTGCTTTGAATGTGGCTCAGGGCTTTAACGTGCTGAGCGCCGACATCCCTGAAAACGCTGAGGTAAACAGTGTCTACAAGGTTGTGGCTCGTGTTGAGAACGGCGAGGCTAAAGAGGCTGGCTCTTATAGAGCGGAATTGTGGATGGGCGACGGTGTCGTTGCCACTGCCGAGACTCCGGCTCTTGAGGCAAGCAAGGAATACGACTTCGAATTCTCTGTAATCCCTCACGCTGTCGGAGCTGCCGAGACTTTTGTCAAGTTTACGGCTGAAACTGGCACTGCGGCGAGCGAAACAGTGAATGTGACTGTAAACAAGGAGAAGGGCAACGCTGAAGTAATTGTAGGAACTCCTACGGAAACGGCTACTGCCGGTCCTGCCGACTTCTTCTACAAGTACTCAAAGACGGAGATTATCTATCCGAAATCTCTCATCAATCTGCCTGCAGGTACGAAAATCAACGAAATCCAGTTCTTCGGAACGCACTCTTCAAAGAACATCACATTCTCTGTAGATGCTTGGATTGGAAATGTGGCTGAGGGCACTGCTCTCATGGGCGAAAGCACAGAAGGCTTGACTAAGGTTGCCGACAAGATGACGGTTGACCACAGTGAGGCTGTCACAGCAGAAAACATCAAGAGTGTTGTTACTTTGACATTCCCTGATGGCTTTGTTTATGACGGTGGCGACATCCGCCTCTTCTTGACTTCTGCCGGAACTGCATACAACAGCACATCGTTCGAGGTGGACAAAAATGTAGAGGGGCAGGCTCAACAGGCTAAGAAGGATGATGAGACTCAATTTGCAACGGCGTCATTCAGTGATATCAGCCTTCCTGTGGCACACTTCATCGTCAGCCCGTACAAGACGCTGAGCGGTGCGGTTAAGAACGAGAAGGGCGAGGCTG